>Ga0082212_10000957_pt1 | contig 42440 bp, 34 predicted proteins | sample TergutNt197P3_FD_71548 | JGI IMG/M metagenome (GOLD analysis project Ga0082212, IMG submission 71548) | Neocapritermes taracua P3 segment gut microbial communities from Petit-Saut dam, French Guiana - Nt197 P3 | ecosystem: Host-associated > Arthropoda: Insects > Digestive system > Gut ...
TTGCGGCCTCTGCGTGGAGAAATGCCCCAGGAAGTGCATCCATCTGGACCCCCCTATCGACCCGGATGTGGCTATCTGCCCGAAGCCGGAGCCGGTGACGGGAGGCTGCGCCAACTGCCCTCTCGCCGAAGGCTGCGGTAGCAAGGTGGCGAGCTGATGATTAAAGACGACCTCGATGGGAACGGTCCTCTCAGGGCTATCAAAAGGCCGCGGGAGTATCGTTCCCGCCGCGGTCGTCAAACGGTCGGCGATTTTTTAATTTTCTTCACTATACTTGTGATCGCGTTACTGCTGATCGCTTTTCAATTTATGCCGCTTTTTAAACGACAGGCGGACGCTTTGTATGTGGACGGGCCTGATATGAGCCTGGTTATACAGGCGGACGAGTATTCCGGCGTCGCTGGCCGGCGCTGGGATCTGCCGGGTGATGCCGGCGGGCTGACCTTGGCGTATACGCCGGATAAGGGTTTCCATGTAGAGTCCGCCTCATGCCCGGATCAGGTATGCGTCCGTTCCGGTTTCATCAACAGAGCCGGGCAATCCATCGTATGCGTGCCCAATCAAATCATCATCAGCCTGCGTTCCGGCGCGGCCGGAGAAGGGGGCGGCGAGCTTGACGGGCTCCTTCGATAAGCGAGGCCCCGAATCCGGGCGAAGGGCTGAGCGGCGGCGAGAGGCGGCAGGGGGAAGCGGAGGCTTGCCTGAGCGGCGGCAAGAGGCGGCAGGGGGAAGCGGAGGCTTGCCTGGGCGGCGGCGAGGGGCAACCGGAAGAAGCGGCGGTTTGCCGGTGCGCAGGATCGTAACCCTGTCTTTATTTATCGGCATGGAATTGGCCTTATCCGCGATAGAATCCCTGATCCCGCCTTTCATACCCCTGCCGGGGATAAAGCTGGGCCTGGCGAACATCGTTACCCTGACGGCGTTTTCCCTGATACCGGGAAAGCAGGTCTTTCTGATTGTGGCGCTCAGGCTTATCCTGACCGGACTGGTATTGGGCACTTTTCTCGTTCCCGCGTTTTGGCTCAGCTGCGGCGGAGGTTTGCTGAGTTTCTTCGTGATGGCGCTGCTGAACGGGCGCCGGGGGATATCCGTCCTCGGCGTCAGCCTGGCGGGCGCCGCCGCGCATAACACGGGCCAGGTGCTGGCCGCTGCTGTCCTGCTTAGCAATTCGGCGATATTTTATTATATGCCCTGGCTGCTGCTCTGGTCTTTGCCCATGGGGCTCGCTACGGGTTTTTCTGCCCGGGCGGCGATTCAGGCATTGAGTCGCGGCGGATTAAATGATAAAATATAATTGGGCGTAGCCAGAAATGAAAAAGAAAAAGATTCGCGTAGGATTTTTCGTTTCTGGCAAGGCAAGCGAAAAGGGGTGGTTATGATGAGCCTGGCGGAAAACGAACAGCTTTTCCTGGATTTGACTGTGTTTGACGGCCTGTCGGATAAGCGCGTCGACGAACTGCAAATCGACGGATATCTCGATCTGGAGAATGAAAACACGGAGAAAGCCGAAGCGTATATCAGGGATTTTGTGGATAACCGGTCGGATGGAGTGATTCATATCCTTGAGGAGCAGGGGAGTTATTTTAAAGATAAAGGAAAAGTGATGTATCACGCCGGGTTGAAGAGCATGATGGCTATGGAAGTAGTCATGGAGCATCTTGCCAACCGAATGGTGATCAAGAGGAAGAGAAACGGCGATTATATAAAGAGAAACGGGATAAATACACCGTAGAGGCGCGCGTATGAATATTATTATCGCCCCGTCCCTGCTGTCGGCGGACGCGGGCTGCTGGGGCAGGGAAGTCGAAGAAGTCGCCGCTGAAGGTATCGAATGCCTTCACCTGGATATCATGGACGGCCGGTTTGTGCCGAACATCACCTTCGGCCCCGGGCCTGTGGGCATGTTAAGGAAGTACGGGGATCTGGAATTCGACGCCCATCTGATGATCGTGGAGCCGGAGAGGCTGATCCCTGATTTCGCGAAAGCGGGCGTGGACAGCGTTACGGTCCACTGCGAAGCCTGCCCGCATCTGCACCGGGTACTGCAGATGATCCGGGAGCTGGGGATGAAAGCGGGGGCCGCCGTTAACCCGGCGACGCCGGCGGAATTATTGGCGCCTGCGCTGCCTTTCCTGGACAGGGCCCTGGTGATGACGGTGAACCCGGGTTTTGGCGGGCAGAAAGCGATATTACCCATGTTGAAAAAAGTCGAGTGGCTGAGGAACGAAAAAGCCAAAGAAGGGCTGGATTTTCAGATACAGGTTGACGGCGGCGTCAACCGGGAAAACATAAGGGCTTTCTTATCCGCCGGGGCGGAAAATCTGGTAATCGGTTCGGCGCTGTATCAACCGGGCAAGACAAGGGAAAACATCAGGGCGTTTCGGGAGTTAATAACCGCATGGCAAGTCGAGGCATAGCCGTTTTAGGCTCAACCGGCAGTATCGGTATACAGACGCTGCAGGTAGTCAGGCATCTGGGCCTGACGGTGGAAGCCTTAACCGGTTACAATAATATGTACGCGCTGGCCGGCCAGGTTTCTGAATTTGAGCCGCGGCTTGCCGTGGCCGCTTCGGCCCAGAAAGCCATGGAGCTGAAAAAGCTGCTGCAGGAAGAAGGCAGCTGGATGCCGGAGATCATGTACGGCGCGGAGGGGTATAAGCTGGCGGCTACCATGGGGACCGCGGGTACCGTGGTCGCCGCCATGAGCGGCGTGGCGGGCCTCGAGCCTGTGCTGGCCGCGGCTAAGGCGGGCAAGCGGATCGCCCTGGCAAACAAGGAATCCCTCGTCGTAGGGGGCCAGCTTGTATGCGCCCTGGCTGAAGCCCATGGCGCCGCGATCTTTCCCGTCGACAGCGAGCACTCCGCTATATTCCAATGCCTGGGCGGGCGGACGGTCACGTCGGCCAGCACGGCGAAAGGAGCGGCTGCCGAGTTGGCGCGCCAGTTGGGCGCTACGGTGAGAAGGCTGGTCCTGACCGCTTCCGGCGGGCCTTTCCGCGGATATTCGAAGGAGGATTTAGCGGAAGTCGGGCTGAAGGAAGCCCTGGCGCATCCCGTCTGGGACATGGGGAAGAAAGTCACCATCGACAGCGCGACGCTGATGAATAAAGGGCTTGAAGTAATCGAAGCCCATTGGCTTTTTCAAGTGCCGGCGACCAGGATACAGGTGGTGATCCATCCCCAGAGCATCGTCCACTCCATGGTGGAGTTCGTCGACGGGGCGGTCATCGCGCAAATGGGCCTGCCGGACATGAGGCAGCCGATACAGACTGCCCTGACCTGGCCCCGCAGGATGAAAAGCTGCGGCAGCTATATAGACTTCGGCGGTCGCGAACTGACGTTCGAAGAACCGGATCACGCTAGTTTCCCCTGTCTGAAGCTGGCTTACGACGCGCTGAAGACCGGAGGCACTATGCCTGCTTTGCTAAATGGCGCCAACGAAGGCGCCGTAGGGGCGTTTATCGCCGGCAAAATCCGGTTTACCGATATACCCCGCAGGATAGGCCGGGCTATGGAAGCGCATAACGTGATCGAAAAGCCAAAACTTTCCGACCTGGTGGCCGCCTGCGAAGAAGGAATGAACGCGGTGGCGCTAAAATGAGCTCCATAGACAAGGTGAGGGAGTATCTGAAAGACAGGGGCCTGGACGGAAAGATACGGGAGTATCCCGTATCCAGCGCGACTGTGGAGCTGGCCGCACTGGCGGCGGGAGTGATACCGGCCAGGATAGCGAAGAGCCTGACCTTCCATGGGGACGGCTGCTGTGTCATGGTAGTCGCCGCGGGGGACGCGAGGGTCAACAACGGCAAGTATAAACAAGTGTTCGGAAAGAAGCCGAGCATGCTGCCGCCGGACCGCGTACTGGCGCTGACCGGCCATGAGGTGGGCGGGGTGTGCCCCTTTGCCCTGCCCGATACGACCGTCGCGCATTTGGATATTTCCCTTAAACGATTTGCTACGGTATTTCCCGCCTGCGGAAGCGGCAATTCCGCGATAGAATTAAACATGGAGCAGCTTTGGGAGGCATCCGGGGCCGTAGCGTGGGTGGACGTCTGTACAGGCTGGCAGGAAGTAGAGGGCGCGAGTATTGACTGAGTTATTAAAATCTATATTGTTCGGCATTGTACAGGGGATCACGGAATGGCTGCCCATCAGCAGCACCGGGCACATGATCCTGCTCGACGAGTTCCTGACGCTGCGGTTCAGCGAGGAATTCATCAATACGTTTCTCGTGGTAATCCAGGCCGGGTCGATTTTAGCCGTCGTTGTATTATTCTTCGACAGGTTATGGCCTTTCGGAAACAAGAAGGGCAAAAACGAAAAAAATGAAATCTGGACGCTGTGGTTCAAAATCCTGGTCGCGGCTTTGCCCGCCGCGGTGATCGGGTTGTTGTTTGACGAAGTAATCGATCAATACTTATACAAAAGCCAGGTCGTGGCCCTGGCTTTGATCATTTATGGTTTGTTGTTCCTGATCCTGGAAAGAAACCGCCGGCCGAAGATCACGCGTCTTAACGAATTGAACTACCGTACCGCGCTGATGATCGGCGTGTTTCAGGTCCTGGCCCTTGTGCCCGGTACTTCCCGGTCGGGGGCGACTATACTGGGCGCGGTATGGCTTGGCTGCAGCCGCACCGTGGCTTCGGAGTTTTCCTTTGTCCTGGCGATCCCGGTCATGGCCGGCGCGAGTTTATTGAAACTGATGAAAACCGGCTTCAGCTTCGGGGCCCTGGAATGGGCGGTACTGCTCGTCGGCTGCCTTACCGCTTTCGGCGTGTCCATGGTGGTGATCAGGTTCCTGCTTTCCTTCGTGCGGCGGCATAATTTCAAAGTGTTCGGCTGGTATAGGATAGTATTGGGCCTCGTGGTCCTGCTGTACTTCTGGCGAACCGGCGCCGTCGTCCCGATCCCGACGCCTTAGCTGCGCGGGAGCTAAGGGCTTACGCTTCTCCGGTGACTTTATCGGATAGGGTGATGGGATCAAGCGGCGCCCCGTCCATGAAGACGCGCATATTGCCGCCGGAGATCTCATCGATCAGGCAGATCTGGCCCGCTACGCGGCCGAATTCCAGTTTGAGGTCATAAAGATCCATGCCTTTTTTAGCGAGGTCGTCCCTGATGATCCGGCATATCTTTTTCGTCATCTCCGCGAGGACGTCATATTCGGCGGGCTTAAGGATATTTAAGGCGGCGAGGGCTTCCTTATTAATCAACGGATCGCCCCGTTCGTCGTCCTTCAGCGTGAGTTCCACCACGTCCGGCAGGAGGTCGCCGGCTTTGACGTAATCGCCATAACGCCTGATGAAGCTGCCGTAAGCCTTAAACCGGCAGACGACTTCAATGCCTTTACCGAACCTGGTCGCCGGATGGATCGTCATGGTGGCGCTGTCCAGGTCGGCTGAGATGAAATGGGTCTTGATCTTTTTTTCGTTGATCATGTTCATGTAGTAAGCGGTCATCTTTAAGTCCGCTTTGCCGACGCCGGATATGGTCAAGCCGACGTGATTGGAACCGGGATCAAATACGCCGTCTTCACCCGTGGCGTCGTCTTTAAACTTAAGGAGATATCTGCCGTCCTCCAGGTCGTAGACATTCTTGGTTTTCCCCAAATAGAGCAGTTTCATGAAAAGCCCTCCTTGCCAGATGTTCCGCGGTAATTTATTATATCATATGGAAACGAAAAAAACAGGAAATCGGTGCGATTATGCTGAGCCTCAGACAATATCATTTCGTGATATATCTATGCGTGCTGTTGTTTATCGTCGAGTTTTATTTCTTCGGCAACGCCGCGCAATTTGCCATGGCCCATGTAGGCGTCTTCATCTTTCTTACGCTGCGTACGCTTAACATACCCTCGCGTAAACGAATGAAACTACTGATGATCTTTACTTATTTCGCGTTACTTTTCTGTCAGCTTTCTTTCGCGAGCCAAATCGGGTTCGGCGAGATACGTTTCATCAATCTTGATAAATTATTTAACGTGGTCAGCCTGGCCTTCCCCTTCGTCATCGAGAGGTTTTTTATCGTCAATAAATACGCGTCTTTCTATTTCCCTTCCATCCAGGAGATTTCCACCTTCAGCTTCAACGAACTGCACGGTGGTATAGATAAGATACTGGCCGTCGTTGCCGGCATCAAGAAAACCGGGAGCGCCCTATCCGTAGACCATCTGGGCGAGATCGCGGCCGATCTGCCAAGGCACAACTCCTTCCGCTACATCAACGACGGGACCCTGACCGGAGATTACTTCATGGCCGCCCGGGAGTCCATGGACGATCCCAACATCTATATCGTTATCTCCAATACAGGCAGCGCCGCCAGCGAGCTGATATCCGTATTCACCAGGAAGCAGTATAACCACGCGTCCCTGTCCTTTGACGCGGACTTGAAAACTATCGTCAGCTATAACGGGGGGGACAGGATATACCCGCCGGGGCTTAATCCCGAGATGATCGAGTTTTTTCATCGAAAACCTGACGCGTCCATCCTCGTCTATCGGCTTGAAGCGACCCGGGAGCAAAAGGAAAAGATACTGGATCGGATAAGGGAGATCAATGAAAACGGCAGCGCATACAACATCCTGGGCCTTGTGTTAAAATATTCCTATAAATCAAACATCCTCTTTTGCTCCCAGTTTGTCTATAAGATGCTGGAATGCGCCGGGCTGCAGTACTTTGTCAAAGAGGATACGGACGTGAGGCCCATGGATTTTGTGGAGCTGGATACGTACAGGAAGCTCCGCTTCGCCTACGAAATACGCTTCTCACCGGAAACTGCTGACGCCGGGCACACATCCGTTTGACAAACACCCTTCCGGCATTATATAATCGTTTTTGCCCGGCGGCGCGTACGGTTGCGCTTTAGATTTATACGGCCCGTTGGTCAAGCGGTCAAGACATCGCCCTCTCACGGCGAAAACAGGGGTTCGATTCCCCTACGGGTCATTGTCGCTGCGGACTCCTTTCAGTCCGCGGCGGCGTTTTTTATTGCCGCGGCGGCGATTTTTAGCAAGCCCCGAGTATTATGGCTTAACAATCACCATGGTTTATGGTAAGATAAATATATTACGTTGACCGAATGGAGACAAGCGCATGACAGATTATCAGATTATCACGGACGCTACTGCCGACCTCACGGAAGAGCTCGCGGAATCTTTGGGCGTCAAGGTCATACCCATGACCGTCGAGATGGAAGGTAAGGATTATATCATCGGCGGCAAGGAAAGCACGATTTCCATCGAAGAATTCTATGAACGCATGGCGAAAGGCGAGGTAGCCCGGACGTCTCAGATCAATACGAATACCTACGCCCAGTTTTTCGGGGAAGAGCTTGAAAACGGACGGGACATACTTCTGATCTCTTTCAGTTCAGGCTTAAGTAAAAGCACCGAATTCGCTTTTGCCTGCGCGGAGAAGATGAGGGCTGACTACCCGGAGCGAAAAATAAATGTCGTCGATTCCCTGTGCGCTTCGGTGGGGGAAGCCCTTCTGGTATACGCCGCCGCGCAAAAGAAGAAAGAGGGCATGACGGTTGACGAGCTGGCCGAATGGGTGGAGACGAATAAATGGCTTCTGTCCCATTGGGTGACTGTAGACGACCTGACTTATCTGCAGCGGGGTGGCAGGATATCCGCCGCTTCCGCCGTCGTGGGTACGGTATTGAATATCAAGCCCATCATTTATGTCAACGAGGAAGGCAAGCTGATCAGCGTAAATAAAGTCCGCGGCAGAAAAAAATCTTTGGATACGCTGAATGAAATGATGCAGGAGAGATGGGCAGGCGGCGGCCGGAGAGAGCCTGTGTTTATCGGCTATGGGACGGAGCTGGACGACGCCCTTTATCTGAAAGAGCAGCTCACGGCCGGCGACGGGCCTCAGGATGTGCATGTATATCATATCGGGCCGGTGATCGGCGCCCATACGGGGCCTTCGGTCGTCGCCGTATTTGGCTTTGGCGATAAACGGTAGAGGAGCGATACACATTGAGCGGCGAGGATCGGACGACACGCTTGTCTTCCGGCGAAAGGGAAGAGCTGGCGAAGCTCCTGTTTCCGACAATCACAAAACAACCGGAAGACTATGAACGGATATATCCCCCCAGGGACCTGCCGACGGGCGCTTATGTGACGCGCCTGGGGCCCAGCCCCACGGGTTTCATCCATCTGGGCAACTTATACAGCGCCCTGGCGGACGAACGTCTCGCCCACCAGAGCGGCGGGGTGTTTATCCTGCGCGTGGAGGATACGGACAATAAGCGCGAGATACCCGGCGCGGTGGACCTGATCGTGTCTTCCCTGGCGTATTTCGGCGTGGAGTTTGACGAGGGCGCCACGGAAGAGGGAAACAAAGGGGATTACGGCCCCTACCGGCAGCGCGCCAGGGCGGAGCTCTATCAAAGCCTGGCTTGCCGGCTGATCCGGACGGGCAGGGCTTATCCCTGCTTCTGCACCGAACAGGAGCTGACGGAGATCCGGGAGAAACAAACGGCGGAGAAGCTGAATCCGGGTTACTATGGCGGCTGGGCCAGGCATCGGGACCTCTCAATGGAAGAGATCCGGGCGAGATTATCCGCGGGAGAGCCTTTTGTCGTGCGTTTCCGCTCCATGGGGGAGCCGTCGAAGACCTTTACCCTGACGGACGGTATCCGGGGCGCCCTGACTATGCCGGAAAACGACCAGGATTTCGTCCTGCTGAAAGGGGACGGCATACCCACTTATCATTTCGCCCATGTGACGGACGACCACTTTATGGGCGTCACCCATATCCTCAGGGGAGAAGAGTGGCTGGCTACCCTGCCCTATCATTGGGAGCTTTTTCAAGCGCTGGGCTTCGAGCCCCCCGTGTTTTGCCATACCACCGTTTTAATGAAAATGGACGGCGGGATCAAACGAAAGCTATCCAAACGGAAAGACCCCGAGCTGGGGTTGGATTATTACCGGCAGTTAGGTTATTATCCGCCGGCGGTGAAGAATTATTTGTTGACCGTACTTAACTCCAACTATGAGGAATGGCGGATAGGGAACCCCGGCGCGGACCTCACGGCTTTTCATTTCACCACGGAGAAGATGGGCAGCTCCGGCGCATTATTTGACCTGGATAAACTGCATAACGTCAGCAAGGATATATTCGCCGCCATGCCCGCGGGGGAGATTTATGACTTCCTGCTGAACTGGGCCTCGACGGACGCGCCGGAGGACTTCGCGCTGCTGTCTGAAGACCCCGCTTATGTGACGGCGATACTTAATATCGGCAGGGGCGGGGAGAATCCCAGAAAGGACTTGATTTACGGCAGGCAAATCATGGATTTCATCCGTTTCTTTTTCGACAGCCGTTTCGTCAGGGAGGACCCTTATCCGGAGCAGATACCAGGAGAACTGGCGGCTGATTTGCTGAGGGATTATCTGGAAGGGTACTCCTTCGGCGACGACAACGCGGCGTGGTTCGACAAGGTACGCGCCTTAGGCGTGAAGCACGGGTTCGCCGCGAAGCCTAAAGACTACAAAGCGGACCCGGATATGTACAGAGGGCACGTAGGCGACGTGAGCGGCATACTGCGGGTAGCCCTGAGCGGGCGGAGGAATTCCCCCGACCTGTGGGAAATCCAGCAGGTCATGGGGGAGGAACGCGCACGGAGAAGGATACGAGCGGCGATAGAAGGGCTCGGGCAGCGATAGAAGGGCCCGGGCGGCGATAGAAAGATTCGGCAATGACGGAAGCGCTGAGCGGAAGTCGAAAGCGATGGGAGAATGGACCGATGAAGAAACAGGAAACGCGGAGTATGGGATCGCCTGAGGCGCCGAAAGGGGTCAAGGCGTACCTGATCGTCCAGGACAAGAAACATGAGGCTGCCATCGACGACCTGACGGAGAAGTATCGCAGGCTGGAAAAGGCGGTGGAGGAGCAAAGCGAAGAAATCAAAGAATTGGAAGGCCTTATGCGGAAACAGGATTTGTATAAGCCTTTTATCGATATGACCGAGCGCTTTCTGGCCCGCTTCGAGCGGATGCTGGAAGACGCCACGCAGGGCAACGTATATCTCAGATATAAAAACAGCTTAAGCCAGAGGGAGCGGGAACTGATCCAGGAAGAAAAAGAACTGCGTCTGCTGATGGCGCGTTGCCGGCGGAAAATCAATTCGCTGCTGCGGGCTGTGGAACGCGGGAGCCGGCGGATGCGTGACTTCTCCAGGACGGACGCCCCCGGGGCGGATTATCGCGCCGAAGCCGCGGCTGTATCGGAAACGAACGAGCCGTCGGCAGCCGGAGCGTCGGCAGCCGGAGCGGCGGTGCCCGGAGCGGCGGCTCCTGCAGTGGCGCCCACCGACGGCGCTGCGGGAGGGCCAAACGGGCTCAAGCTGCTTTATCTCCTGGACAAGAAAGCCGGCAAGGACCTGTGCGGGCGCGGGGGAGAGGTACTGGTCCGGGAAGGCGAGGCTATCTGCATGAATACGGCGGAGAAAATCTATCATCAGGGATTGCTGGAGCAACTGGTCCAGAACATGAGATAAGGATAGACCGATCAAGGAGGCGACGTCGTGAAGCGGTACCTTCGCATGGCGGCCGATTTGTTCGGGCGCCCCTATAAACTATGTGATATATTAACATTTTCAAGAATATTGTTCTTTACGCCGCTGATCGTCGCGCTGACCGCCGCCGGAGCGCGGGCTTTGTGGGTGTTTATCGCTTTCACCTTGGGGGAGCTCACCGACGCCTTCGACGGGCCGGCGTCGCGGAAGTGGCCTTATCCGGAAGACGCGGAGCGGAGGCTCCTGAGACGGCGGCACAAAGGGACGGTGGACAAAACCGCGGACGTGGCGCTGGGGGTCGCGGTGTTGTTTTACGTCGCGCTGCGTACATACCAGCCCTTCGGCTGGATACTTCTCGTCGGGGTATTGGCTATCGGCGTGGTATCGCAGATCCTAGTGGTTTTTGTGCTTCCGCCGCCTACTGAGAACAAATACGTCAGGTTCTTCGTCCTCTTCAGACGGGATTTCCTGTACGGCCCGGCTATCGGGGCGACCATCACGACGCTGTTGTTGAAAATGACGATACAGGGCCCCTTGACTTGGGATAAAATCCTCCATTCGGCGCCCTTCCTGATATTATTCGCCATCGGGCTGATATCCGCCGCGATGGTCTATCTGCTGAAAAAAAACCGGACGGGGGAACCATGATTCCCCCGTCCGCGACACTTCGGCGGCGTCTTGTGATTTTCTTTGGCTTTTGTATACGCCGTGATTACGACGCGTAGTTGTCGAAATACCCTTGGATCAGGATGACCGGCGTACCTTTGTCGCCGCTGCCCCCGGTCAGGTCGCAGAGGCTGCCTAACAGATCCGTAAGCTGGCGGGGCGTCGTGCCTTCGGCGGCCATATTGCCGACCAGGTCGTTTTCCTTAGACCTGATCGCCTGAACCATGGCTTCCCTCGCTTCGTCGCCGGATAGATCCTTGAAGTCGGTATCGGCGAGATATTTCATTTTCAACTCGTTGGGCGTGCCGATAAGGCCATCGGTGAAAGCGGGGGAGACCACCGGGTCGGCGAGCTCCCATATTTTCCCCACGGGGTCCTTGAAAGCGCCGTCGCCGTAGACCATGACTTCCACATGCTTGCCGGTCAGCTCGCGCAGCCGCCGCTGGACGGCGTCCACTACCTCCCGGCCTCTTTCCGGGAACAGTTTGACGGAGTCTTCAGTAGCCTTATTGGACCCGAGCAGTCCGTAAAGGGAGTTGAAGCCGCTTCCGTCGACGGATTCATTTAAAATCTGATCCAGGGTGACGACTTTCTTCGCGCCCGCGGATTCCAATATACGGCGTGTCCGCGCCCGGGTATGGATGTCCGCGGCGATTACCGTATCCGTATACTGCAGGATATGGCGGGGGTCGTTGGAAAACACGATAGAAATATTTTCCAGACCAGCTTCTTCCCGGTATAAACTGATATAGTCTATCCCCGTGAAAGGATGGACCGTCTTCGCGCCGAAGACGCGCCGGAATTCTTCCTCGGTGAAGGAGTCTTTATAAGGGTCTATCCCTTTGGCGTCCAGGTCGTCCCAGGCAATCAGGTGATTGCCCACCTCGTCGGCGGGATAACTGAGCTGCAGGGTCAACTGACCGAGGCCCATGGCTATCCCTTTGAGTAAAATCGAAAAACGGTTTCGGCTGAGTATGGGGAAGATCAGGCCCGCGTGCCCGCCGCCGGTAAGCGCCCTCACATGCGCCGCGATCTGACCGGTCGTGGCGTAGTTGTTTTGCGATCGGGCGACGACGGACTCCGTAATGCCAACCACATCCCGGTCGTTGAGGGTAAAGCCTTCCGCCTCCCAGGCCTGCCGGAGGGAATCCACCACAATGGAAACCAGATCGTCTCCCGGCTTGATGATAGGCGTGCGTATGCCGCGGGATATCACGCCGATGGTTCTCATAAGCTGCTCACCTCGTTTTAGATTTATCCCCTATTCATTTTAATCGAAAATACGAAAAAGATAAAGTATCTGCGCATGTATAAATTTCCCATCGCCCCGGAGAAGGAAAAGATTGACAATGCAATGGTATAATATGTATAATATGGCAGGAGATACTATTCTACGTTTTTTAGGAGGATGCCTATGATCGCGAAAGTCAACGCGTTTACGCTTCAGGGCCTGGACGCAGTACCGGTGGAGGTGGAGGCAGGCGTATATAACGGCCTGCCGGACCTTACAGTCGTCGGCCTGCCCGACGCGGTACTCCGGGAAAGCAGGGAAAGGGTGCGGTCCGCCGTGGTGAACGCCGGGTATCAGTGGCCCGCCAGACGTATGCTGATTAATCTGGCGCCCGCCCATATACGGAAAGAAGGCTCGGGCCTCGATCTGGCCGTGGGCGTGAGCCTGCTCAAGGCCTCGGGGCAGCTGCCGGGGCTGGATACGGAAAATCTGGTGTTTGCCGGAGAGTTGTCCCTGGACGGTACGCTGAGGGGGACCAGGGGGATATTGGCGGCGGCTTTATCCATGGAGCAGTGGCCGGACAAGGTGCTTGTCGTACCGGCGGATAACCGGGAGGAAGCGACGCGGGGCACAGGCAAGGTACTGGCCTTGGAATCGCTGGCGCAGCTAAGGGACGCCGACGAGGTCAGGAGGAAAACGGCGGAAGCCTTCGGCAGGCCGCGGGCCGGCGGGGGAAGCTACGCTCACGTCGGGACTGAGCGGGCGGGGGCTTCGGTTCACGCCGGGACGGGGCGCGAAACGGGCGGGGAAGAAGCGCCGGAAGCCGAACAGGGGAGCGCACAGGAAGCTGTACAGGGAACCGCACAGGAAGCCGTACAGGAAGCCGCCGGGGACGCCCTTCTGTGGAACCTGAGTATGGTGAGGGGGCAGTATAAAGCGAAACGGGGGCTGGAGCTGGCCGCCGCGGGCGGGCATCATTTGCTGCTGCTGGGCCCGCCGGGCAGCGGTAAGAGCCTCATGGCCCGCTGCCTGCAGGGGATACTGCCGCCGATGAGGGAGGAGGAGATGCAGGAAGTCAACCGGATATACAGCGCCGCGGGGCTTCTGCGCGCCGATATGCCCTGGATCAGCCGGCGGCCATTCCGCAGCCCCCACGCCGGCGTGACGAAAGCCGGGCTGCTGGGCGGCGGCGTGCCATTTAGGCCGGGGGAGATCAGCCTGGCCCACAGGGGCGTGCTCTTTATCGACGAACTGCCGGAAATGGACAAGAATTGCATTGAAAGCCTTCGCCAGCCCCTGGAAGAAGGCAGAATCATCCTGAGCCGCGTCTGGGGCAGCGTCGTCCTGCCGGCGAAGATACAGCTTATCGCCAGCGCCAATCCCTGCCCCTGCGGATATTACGGCGAGTACCCGCCGAAATGCAAATGCCTGGATTACGAGGTCCGACGCTATCAGAACCGTTTCTCCGGCCCTCTCCTTGACCGCCTGGATATGGTAGTCCATGTCCCGCGGCTCGAAGCGGGCAATCTCATGGACGGCCAGGGCGCCGGGGAGGACTCGCGGATTGTAGCCGCCAGAGTGGCGCGGGTATGGGAGAAACGGCAGGAAGAGCCAGAGGCTTACAGCGGTGATTTGGAAGCTATGCAGCGGCAGCTGACCCGCGAGGGCAGGAGTTGGGCTTTGTCGGCTTACGAAAAGCACAGGCTGACTGCGCGGGGATATCATCGCATGCTTCAACTGGCGAGGACGATAGCCGATCTCAGCGGCGAAGTGACCATCGGCGCGGCGTCCCTGGCGGAAGCCCTGGAGTACCGCTCAGGCTTTCCTGATTAAGCGAAACGTGGTATTCTATTCATATTAACAGGGAACAAAACGGTAGAATACCGCATCGTTACGAATAGGGGCCCGGAGGAAACCAATGGAATTGAATCAGGATCAACTGGCTTTGATCGGCGTACTGCTGGATAAAAAGCAGATGTATTATCGTTTGGCGTACTCGCTTCTGAGCAATGAGGCGGACGCCCTGGACGCCATATCGCAAATGACGCTCCAGGTCGTCGAAAAGATCCATACCTTACGCTCAAACGAAGCGTTTATCGCCTGGAGCAGGCAAATACTAGTGAACGTATGCCGCGAGTTCTGGCGGAGGAATCCCAGGTCGCTGCCTATCGACGAGGCGCTGAACGCGGGAGGCGCGGGGGAGGGGCCCGGCGGCCTCGCCGTCGAGGACGAGTTAATCCTCAGACAGTCCGTTTCACGGCTCCCGGAGATACACCGGGAGGTCGTTTATCTACGGTTTTACCTGGATTATGAATATAAAGATATCGCGCAGATTTTGGATGTCCCCGAGGGCACGGTCAAGTCGCGGCTGAACCGGGCGCTTGAGTCTTTACGGGAGCAGATGGGGGGCGCTTTACATGGATAAGCTCGACAGGTTTATGGCAGCGGAAAAGGGACGCCTGGATCAAACCGCCGTTCCGCCTCAGTATGACCGCGTAGTGGAGGAAGCCTTGCTGGAGGCGGGGCTTTCGGCAGCCGATATCCAAGAAGCGCGCGCTTTGACGGAGACGGCGGGTCGGCTTGAAGGGCTGACTGAAGAGAAAGGCGCGGCGAAGAAGCGGACGAAAGCGGCTAAGCAGCCAAAAGCGGCGAAGCAGCCCAAGACAAAGAAACGCCGCCTTCTCTGGATACCCGCGGTCGCGGTTTGCGCGGCGATCATCCTCGCGGTGAGTTCTTTTCTGCCCACCGCCATCGAAGAAAGCAGGCTGCCCCAGGAGCTGCCGGAGAGTTTCAAAGGAATCATCACGGTCAGCCCGCTGCTGGGCGCGGACGACAGGATGGACCCCGGGGGGGGATTCCTTATCGCTTCCACCGAGGCGCTTCCGATGGAGCTTGTAGAAAAAGCCCTGTTCATCGAGCCGGCCATAGCGTACGCGTTGAACGCCAGGAAAGGCGGTACTGAGTACGAGGTGCTGCCCCTTGAACCTTTAGACGAAAACAGCATTTATCAGATTGCCTTTGACCCGGAAAACAGCCTTGCCGAACTGGAACCCAGAGGTTCCCATACCTGGGTATTTCAGACAAGCGCCGGGTTTAAGCTGCAGGGGACGCTGCCCAGGACCAATACGACGATGGTACCGGTGAGTACATCCTTTGAGTTATCTTTTACTTCCATGCCGGACCGGAGGTCGGTGGAGCAGGAAGTGACGATCACGCCCCATGTGCCCGGCCAATGGATCGTCGAGAACAATAAGGCGATCTTTCTGCCCGAACGATTGCTGGCGTACAAGACGATTTACGAGATACGCGTTCCCGAAGGGATACGGGAGGCGGACGGCACAGGGGAGACGGACCAGGGCCTGACTGTGGTCTTCCATACGGAAGGGGAGCCGGAAACCACGAATGACGGCGCGTATTTCGGCCTCAGGGGCCAGAACCTTTCCTTCCGGTCCGACGAGGAACCTCATGTACAGTTTTACTTCAACGATTGGGACAGGAGGGACGGCGACCCACTTCCGGAGATCGCGGCCGACGTCTACGCCTACGCGTCCCCCCAGGATTATCAGCTGGACCTTGTGGCGAAGATCCGGAATAACGACTGGCTGTATTCGGATGAGGATATTCTGCTTTCGCCCGATTCACTGGAGCCCGTCGGCAGCATGAGCCTGACCGGGCAGAAAATGGATTATTATTGGTATGTGGTTCTACCGGACGCGATGCCGAAAGGCTGCTATATGGCGGAGTTTACCATGGGCCGCCATAAGCGGCAGATGCTCTTTCAGGTGACGGACCTGAGCGCCTATCTCTCCGCAAGCGACGAGGAAGCGATCATATGGGTCAACGACCTCCGGACCGGCTTGGGCGCCGGCGGCGCGGAGATACTGATTAACGAAGAAATCGCGGTGACGGCGGACGCCTCGGGGCTCGCATACGCGGCGGTGCTGCCCGACGCCAAGGTCAGGCTTTATGACATACGCCACGGCGAGGACCGGGTGTTGTTGGCGGATACGAACTGGTATACGGGAAATCCCGAATCGCAAAAGTGGATGGAGTCGCGAAAACAGGCGCAGTCCTATTGGAATTATCTCTATGTGGACAAGCCGATATACAAACCGGAGGATACCCTCCGCTTCTTCGGCCTGATCGCCCCGCGTAACATGTCCGCTCTGCCGGTGAGGGACGTCACCCTCCGGCTGGAATACTACAGGGCGAATATGAATATCAGGCAGACCTGCGCCGTCGTCGACGACGTCCTGCAAGGCAGCTTCGAGCTGCCCGTACTGGCGCCGGGGTACTATAACCTGAGCATGTATCTTGACGACGCTTTTATCTGCAGTACGTATTTTGAAGTAGCCGTCTACGAGAAACCGGCTTACCGGATATCCCTGTCCGCGGATAAGACGGTGGCGATGATGGGCGACGATATCCGGTGGACGGCGACGGCGGCCTTTTTCGACGGAACGCCCATCGCGGATCAGCCGATCTCGTTTTACGGCTCCACGATAGACGGGGAGCGTTATGGCACGACGGATGCAAACGGCGAGACGCATATCGGTACGAGCGCCGGCGGCTCGTTCAATTATCTAATCAGTTCGGATTATGTCTACGCGACTTCGACGCTGCCGGAAATCGGGGAAATCTACCGGGAGGGCCGGGTAAGCGTATTTGCAGCCGATATCGAGCTGACAGGCCGGACGTCACGGCATGAAGCGGGCGCCCCGGCGGCGGCGGAGCCGGGCGGGCAAAACGCGTCTCCGGCTTCGGCGGCGGAAGGGACCGCGCCCGCTGAAACGGCGCCCGAAGCGGCGGGCGCGACAAGTACGGCCTCCGAATCCACCGCGGCAGGCGAAGAGGCCCAGACGGCGCCAGCCGGCCCGGAGGCGGACGCGTCGTCCGCGGAAGGGAACGTCCCCAGGGAAGAACCGCCGGAAGGGGATGGCGCCCCGGTTTCAGAGACTGATGAAACTGACGCAGATACAGCGGGGGGGGACGCGGCCGAACCCGGCGGGGCGGAAGTACAGCAGACGCCCGCCCCCCAAACAGCCGCGCCGCAGACGCCGCCAACCCCAGCGGAGATATCGCAGACGGCGCCCCCTTCAGAAGCAATCGAAGCCCATTCCCTGTTTACGGTCGATTTCGAAGCCTTCGACGTGGATATCAGCCGTATCCTGGATCCGGAGGGCAGCCTGTGGGAACAGGCGCTTTCGCCCTTCGGCGGGTCTGTGGAACTGGAAGCCGAACTGATTAGACTGCATTGGTATACGGTGGAGAGGGGGCTGCGGTACGACCCCTATACCAAGCAAATGAAGCCGGTTTATGATTACATGCTGGACGAGATCCCGGAAAACGCTTTCCATTGGACCTATACGGGCGGGGAAGACGCTGTATTCACAGGGGAACTGTATACCCCCGACGGCTATCGGCTGGAGCTGACCTATTATGACAGGGCCGGACGGCGGGTCATACGGAGCTTTGACATACCCCGGGCGGAATGGGTATTATGGGAAAATGTGGATTACGCTTACAGCTGGTACTGGTTACGGCAGGAGGGCGACGGGCCGTATTGCCCCATCGGCGAGGAGGTCGCCTACAAACTCAACAGCGCCGACGGGGTAATGACGGCGGAAGGGCAGTATCTCTTCTTCCGGGCGCAGGATAAAATCGTAGACTATCAGGTTTCAAATGAAAACGATTATACCTTCTACTTCGACGAGAGCGGCTTGCCGGGCGCCAGTATCATGGCGGTGTTTTTCGACGGGATGCGGTACTACCCGGCGAACTACCCGGTCAACGCGGTCATGGATCCGGCGGAGAGGGCGCTGCAGGCGGAAATCTCGACGGATAAGGAGCGGTATCAGCCCGGGGACACGGTGGCGATGGAACTCAGGCTCACCGACGCGAAGGGCCGCCCGGTAAAAGGCGTGATTAACCTCAATCTGGTTGACGAAGCGCTGCTGGCGGTACGGGACCAATGGGTCGACGCCGGGCGAAGGGTATTCCTGGGAAATCTCTATGACTATAACTTTCGCGCCACGGTCAGCCATCCGTCCTCCGACGGCGGAAGCATGGCCGAGGGAGGGGAAGGGGACGGGGGAAGGGAGGATTTCCGGGATACCGTGCTCTTCCGGCTGCTCTATACGGACAATGAGGGCCGCATCCGCATAGAATTTGACTTGCCGGACAATATCACGACCTGGCGGGTCATCTGGCAGGCTTACGCCCCGGATATCTGGGTAGGGAGCGGTACGGCGGCTATACCGGTGGGGCTGCCTTTCTTCTGCGACGTCAGATTCAACGAAATCATCCTGGAAGGCGACGAGCCGGTCCTCGGAGTAAGGGCGGCGGGAAGCGCGTTGCCGCAAAACGCGCCGTCCCAGATATCCTGGACGGTAGCCATACCGGAGCTGGATATCACCCGGACCATGACGGGACAGGCTTACAGTTGGATGGATATCCCCCTGCCGGCGATGCCGGAAGGGCAATATACGCTTCAGGTCAACAGCGCCTGGGAGGGCTACAGCGACGGGATCAGGCAGCCCTTCAGCGTACTGAAGAGCAGGCAGAATCACACCGCGCGGGATGAATACGCGCTGGCGGACGGGTTCCGCCCCGGGGGCAGCGATACGGGGATGACGACGATGGTATTCAGCGACAGGGGCAGGAATCAGGCGATACGGGGATTGAGCCTTCTCGCGGCTCAGGAATCCATCAGGGTAGAGCAGCGTATCGCCTCGCTGGAAGCGGGGAAACTATTAAAAAATCAATTCGGGATAGACGGGCGGAGCCAGTCGGATGAAGCTGAGCGGCAGAACCGCGGGCAGATACTGCGATACCAGTCCTATGACGGCGGCGTCGCGTACCTGCCTTACGGGGATTCGGACCTTTATACCAGCGTCTGGGCCGCGTCGGCCGGGCCGGATTATTTCTCCCGCAACGATTTGGCGATGTATTTCAGCGATATTTTAGAAAGCGCGGATGAGTACGCGGATAAAACCATGGCCCTATGGGGCGCCGCCGCCTGCCGCCGGCCTGTGCTGCCGGAGATCCGCCAGGCGTTGAAGGACGACGCCTGGCAGGGACAGGCGCTCACCGGCAGTCAGAAACTGAACCTGATCTGCGCGCTATTGTTTATCGGCGGGGGAAACGAGGCGCTGGAACCCGCGAACGACCTGCTTCAGCGCTGGACAGAAAACCTGGACGGGCTTTATCGGGCTACGGTAAGCGAAGACCGCGGGGAAACGTTAAAAGCGACTGCGCAGATGGCTGTGATAGCGGCGGTCCTGGATCTGCCCCAGGCGGGCGGATTATATCGATACATCCTGGAGAACCCCAGCGAGGAGGAGTATTTCCTGCTGGAGCAGCTTATATGCCTGAAGGCGGCCTGCAGCAAGCTGACGGAAGCCGCGAGCTTCGCTTATACGCTGGAGGGGGAGGAGACGACTATCGACCTGAGCAGGCAGCCCAGCTACACGCTGCTGCTGACGCCGGAGCAGCGGCGCTCCGTCTCTTTCAGCCAGGTCGCCGGCGCGGTCGCCGCCGAAGTCCAGTACAGTAAGCAAGGCCTGGCGGCGCCCGCGGACGCCGCCGGGGAGCAGCTGCAAATCAGCCGCTCCTTCCGCGCCGGCGGTCAGGACAGCAGGAGCTTACCCGCCGGAGGGAAAATACAGGTAACGATCCATTATCGTATCGAAGCGGGCGCCCCGGACGGATGTTATAATATCGTAGATTATCTGCCCGCGGGGCTGCGTTATGTCGGCTTGGATACCCGGGAGTGGGACCCCTATAGCGTCAGCCGCCAATGGCTGCTGCAGGAGGACGGAAATAAGCTGACCTTCGGCGTATATAAAACAGGGAACGCGGCGGTGGAAGGCGCGCTGACCTACAACGTCCGGGTAGCCATGCCCGGCAGCTTTTCCGCCGAACCGGCGGTGCTGGCCCATTCGGGGCTGCAAAGCCTGTATGTGAAAACCGATGAAAGCAGGGTCTATATCAACTAGTACGAAGCACTACGCCTTAGCCGAGGAAGAGAGATGCGCAAAACCCGAATCAAATGCATAAGCGCCGCTTTCGCGATCCTGCTGCTCCTGAGCCTTTGTGGGAGTACGGGCGGCGACGAAGGCTTGACGGCGCTTGACGACACGAACGTTTGTTCTGACGCCCCCGTATATCGTTGGATCGATACAGGGAGATTCATCCGCCTGGATGATATGGAGGAGGCGCTGGCAGCTTCGGAAGAATACCGGCTGAACGAACCTGACGGTTTGACCGAAGCCGACGGCAGGATACGTTGCCTTACGCTGCCTCATCATTTACCCGCGGCGGGTTTAAGCATACGCGCGCTGAGGCGGATGGAAGCGCGGGACGGGCAGCCGGATATCGTGATCCTGCTCGGGCCGAACCACGCGAACGCCGGTCCGGCGGCCGCCGTGACCTCGGCGCGTTGGCTTACGCCCTACGGCATAGTCACGCCGGAGGAAGAAATCATCGAAACGCTGGCCGGCCTGGGTTTAGCCGAGGAAGGCGCGGAGGTGTTCGAACAGGAGCACAGCATAGGGGCCGTGATCCCCTGGCTGTCCAGATTCCTTCCTGAAGCGAAGATTGTACCCCTTATCTTTCATCATCAGTATCCTGTTGAAAAGTTGGAAAGCATTTTAGAAGCGCTGGAGCCCTGGCTCGATCAGGGCGCCCTGTTATTATTATCCGTAGATTTTTCCCATCATCAGACCAGGGACGGGGCGGAGAAAAACGATCGTGAAACCGCGGCGCTGCTGGATAAGGGCGACTGGCGGAGGCTGAGCCGCCTCAGCGGGGACTACATCGACTGCCCGACCGTCATGGCGGCGATTATGCGTTTCGCGAGCGCCCGGGACTGGCTGGGGCCGGCTGTGATAGACCATACCAATGCGGGTTTTCTCACGGGCGCCGCCGACCAGGAGGTCACGAGTTATTTTGTGCTGGCTTATACTGATTAATAATACGTTGAAAATGATGAAATTGTTCAACATGAATTCCTTGCGCCGGAATGGAGAAAATAGTATACTGATAGACAGAAACGGAGTGATTCTGTGTCCGGCGAACAGTTTGTCACGGGCTTGCTTTATTTCACGGCATACTCTTTTTCAGGCTGGATAGCGGAATGCGCGTATATACGCTTTAAATCGGGGCAATGGGTGAACCGGGGCTTCCTGCGCGGGCCGCTCATTCCGGTTTACGGATGCGGCAGTCTCCTGCTCATATACGCCCCGCAGTACATCCAGAACGTTTTCCGGCGCTATGCCCCGTGGCTGGATATTAATCGGCGTCTCACACCGGTACTCGCCCTGCTCCTCATTTTGATTTCGCTGGAATACCTGACCGACTGGGGGCTGGAAACCCTCTTTCATATGAAATGGCGGGACTGTTCGACGAAAAAATTCAATCTGGCAGGACGCGTATCCCTCCCGCGTTCATTTTGGTGGATATTTCCCGGAATCATATTGATATTCGTCATCCATCCGGCGTTCTCATCCTGGATGGAGCGGACGCCTCTCCTGTGGCGGGCGACTGCGGCGGGCCTGATCGCGATACTTTTCGCCGGCGACGCCCTGACTTCCGTCCGCCGGGCCCGGAACCTCAGAAGAATGATGAGCGAACTGGAAACGCTGGCGATGATTCTGTACCGGAAGCTTCATAATAAACAGGAGGAGTACGAGCTGACATTCTGGGACTACGAGTTTAATAAGGGCGTACGGCAGCGGGAATGGCGTCAAAGCATGGACGAAGCGAAAGCGGACTTGCTCCGGCAGCCGGAGGGGGGAGACGAGGCGCACGATAACAGAATCAAGCGCGCCAACGAGGAATTGCGGGACGCTTTGCGGTCGATGAAGGAAGAAATCGCGGAAGCCGGGGAACGGCGGGACGCGGCCAGGCGGGAATACCAGGAAAACCTGCGCCTTCGCATCGACGAGAAGCTGGACGGGATACGAAGCAAACGCGAGTTGAAGAATATGTATCGTTTGTTTCGCGCTTTTCCCGGATTGACCTCGACGAAGGAACCGACGGTCTTATCGCCGAAAAATACCCGGTCGTCGACCAGGGCGATGCTGACTCCGGATCTGAGCGTCATCAGGTATCTGTGGCTTGAAGTCAGAGCTGTAATGGGGGGGAGGTGTTAGCGTGAAATATGTATGTTCAGCATGCGGTTATGTCTATGATCCGGCGGCGGGCGACCCTGAGAACAATATCGCCCCGGGAACCGCTTTTGAGGCTCTTCCGGAGGACTGGGCCTGTCCCCTTTGCGGAGTGGGGAAAGACGGATTTGACGCTAAGGAGTAGTTGAGACAGGTTCAGAATGAAGTCTTAGGAGGGAAAATATGGAAAAGTTTTTCAAACTGAAAGAAAGAAACACCACGGTCAAGACTGAGATCATGGCCGGCGTAACGACGTTTATGACGATGGCGTATATCCTCATCGTTAACCCGAACTTTCTATCCGTGACGGGCATGAGTTGGGGCGGCGTGTTTACCGCGACGGCTTTAGCCTCGGCTGTCGCCACCCTGATTATGGCGCTGCTGGCTAACTATCCTTTCGCCCTGGCGCCGGGCATGGGGTTGAACGCCTTTTTCGCGTTCACCATCGGACTGAAGTTCGGCTGGCAGGTAGCGCTATTGGCCGTCTTTACCGAAGGTATCGTCTTTCTTATCCTTTCGCTTTTCAGAGTGAGGGAAGCGATTTTTGAGGCGATACCGAGAAACCTGAAATACGCCGTAAGCGCCGGTATCGGATTATTCATCGCGTTTATCGGCCTGGTAAACGGCGGGCTTGTCAAGATGGACATCCCCGACGCGCCGGTGACCCTTGGGGATATCGACAATATCACGGTGATCCTCATGCTGGCGGGCCTGGTAATCACCATGATCCTTCTGGGCATGAATGTCAAGGGCGCCCTTTTCTGGGGCATTATCGCCACATGGGTGCTTGGCATACTATGCCAGGTGACCGGTTTGTACACGGTCAATCCGGAAGCGGGCATGTTCTCCCTGATACCCGCCGGGATATTCTCCCTGCCGCCTTCCTTCGCGGGTAATACCATTATCGACGCGTTCTCCCATATAAACAGCGGTTTCGGTATCGGCGTCTTTGAGTTTATCGCGGTGATATTCGCGTTCCTGTTTGTGGACGTGTTCGATACCGTCGGCACGGTGATCGGGGTTTCGGAGAAAGCCGGCTTTACGGATAAAGATGGAAACTTGCCGAAAATCAAGCAAGTGCTGCTGGCCGACGCGGTGGGCACGACTTTTGGCTCGTTCATCGGGACTTCGACAGTGACTACTTATGTGGAAAGCGCTGCCGGCGTCGCCGACGGCGGCAGGACAGGGCTCACCTCGGTCACGGTCGCGGCTTTGTTTACCCTGTCATTATTCTTCTCGCCAATCTTCGCGGCCATTCCCGCTTTCGCCACGGCGCCCGCCTTGGTGCTTGTCGGCTTCTTCATGATCCAGTCCGTGGTGAAAATCGACTTTACGGACGTCACGGAAGGCATACCGGCGTTTATGGCTATCGCTATCATGCCGCTCGCCTATAGTATCGCCGACGGGATCATCTTCGGCATACTGAGCTATGTGGTGTTGAAGGTCGGCACAGGCAAGCACAAAGAAGTCAGCATAGTCATGTACATCGTCGCGGCGCTGTTTATCGCGAAGCTGATTACTTCGGCTGTACTGGGCTACTAACGGACGCGCTTGTGTCTCAGACGGTGTGAAGCAAAACAAAAAAACGGAGCCTGCCTCTTGCGATGAGACGGGCTCCATTATTTAGTTTAAGAAAGACAGCCGTCAGGTAGCGCGAAAGCCTAAAAGCCGTATCATGTAACGATGAGGTCGAAGGCAACGCCGGTGATAACGATTTCAGCGAATTGATGGAGGGAAAAAGCGCGTACCAGCAGTTCGGCTTTGTATTCGCCTTTCTCCAAAGGCGCGATCAAGGTGACGTGGTCGACCCCCATCGAAGGCGCCAGCAGCTCGGAAATGTACAGGATTTCCCCCGTGTCCACGAGGATGATCTCAAAGATAAAATAGCTGTCGTTAGCCTCGGGGTTCAGCAGCGCCATCTGCACGTCCCGGGCGCCCGCCTGGATGGAGACGCTGTCGATGACCGGCAGATACTCTGCGGGGATCTCATAGAGCTCAAAAGCGGCAAGGGGCGTCCGCTCGTCTTCCAGAATGACAAAACCGCCGCCCGGCGAACCGGACGCCAGCATATCCCGCAAGGGGGAGAACAACAGTACGAAAGCGGCTACGGCGCAGAAGCCGACCGGGATGGCGACAGCCAACCGACGGCCTTGCCTGCCGTTTGCCTTGACATTCATATCAATGACGTCAGCGTCTTGTTTCAATCCGTCCGACCTCTCTCCTGCGTTCTAATTACATTATACCCGATTTATTCAAAAAATGGAAGATAGAATATCAGGGAGTCTATTTTATTATTTGCATTTATCTGTCAATATGATATCCTGTTAATGTTGAATACGCGATAGCGGTTCGATATGAAAGGGGATTCTTATGCGCATTCGCTTTTTAGGGGCGGCACAGACCGTTACCGGTTCCTGCTATATGGTAGATACGGAGAAAAGCCGTTTCCTTGTGGACTGCGGTATGTTTCAGGGCAGCAAGGCGCTGAAGGAGAACAACTACGCGCCCTTCGGGTTTGAGATCAAGGATATCGATTTTGTGCTGATTACCCATGCCCATGTGGACCATTGCGGTTTATTGCCTAAACTGTATAAACAGGGGTTCGAAGGCGCGGGTTACGCTTCGGTGCCCACGCAGCAGTTATGCGGCGTAGTATTGCCGGACAGCGGCTATATCCAGGAAAACGAGATCGAGAGGAAGAACCGGAAACTCATCCGCAACGGACAGTCGCCCCTGGAGCCCATTTATACGGCCCAGGACGCGAGGGAGTGCCTGAAGTATATCAGAGGCGTGCCCTTTGACGAGACGCTGCAGATAAGCGACGACGTGAAAGTCGTTTTCCGGCAGGCGGGGCATATATTAGGCGCCGCTATGATAGAAATCTTCGTATGGGAAAACGGCAAAGAGACGAAAATTGTCTTCAGCGGGGACGTGGGCAACGTCCATCAATCCATCGTCAAAGACCCGGCGATCATCGATTCGGCGGATTATGTAGTCATGGAGTCCACGTACGGCAACAGGCTCCATCTGGACTTCGAAGACAGGGTAAGCCTCCTGGCTAAGGCGGTAACGGATATGCTGCGTTACGGCGGCAATCTGGTTATCCCCTCTTTCGCGGTGGAGCGTACCCAGGATATGATTTATTCCCTGAAGATTTTGATGGACGACGGGGTGATACCAAGGACTGATATCTATATCGACAGCCCCATGGCGGTGGAAGCGACGAAGATATTTATGGAGCATCCGGAGTGTTTCGACGACGAAGCCACGGCGGAGATGGAGAACGACCGCGCCGCGAGCCTGTTTGAGGACAAGAATATCCGCTATGTGGAAACCATACAGGAATCCATGATGGTAAACAAAATCAAAAAGGGCGCCATAATCCTCTCCGCCAGCGGTATGTGCGACGCGGGCAGGATCAAACACCACCTGAAGCATAATCTGTGGCGTAAAGAGTCCATCGTGTTGTTTGTGGGGTATCAGGCCGAAGGCACCCTGGGCCGCAGGATACTCGAGGGGGAGAAGACGGTCAGGATACACGGCGAAGAAGTCTCCGTCGACGCGGAAATCAGGGAGATTTCCAGCTTTTCCGCCCACGCCGATCAGCAGGGACTGCTGCATTGGCTCGGCGGCTTTACGAAGGATTTACCGAAACAGGTGTTCCTGGTCCACGGCGAGCAGGAATCGATCGGCGCGCTGAAGAAGGAAGTCGAGAACAACCTCGGCATCCCCGTCACCGTACCCGATATGGGGGAAGAGTACGATCTCGAAAGCATCAAGCCGGAGGTAGTCAAGATCGTCAGGATACTGCCCGACGAGATGGTGCTGAAAGCCGAGCTTCACGACGCCTTCGATATGGTCCGCAAACAGGTCAACGCCATCGCGGGCCAGCAGGGGCAGAACCGGAAGGCGCTGGAAATGATGCTCGTCAAGATCAAGGATATCGAAACGGAATTGGCGGGTATGGCAAAGTGAATCCATCGATGATTAAAACAATCAACGGCGAACAACTCGCCGATATGATTAAAGGGGCAGGCAGATATCTGGAGTTCAGAAAGAGCATCGTCGACGCGCTGAACGTGTTCCCCGTCCCCGACGGCGATACGGGGACGAATATGAGCCTTACCATACAGTCGGCAGCCCGCAATATCGATCAGGTAGGCGAAGATGAGAAAGCGCACTTCGGCGCCAGGGCGGAAGCCATGGCCCAGGGCGCTTTGCTGGGCGCCCGGGGCAATTCCGGCGTTATCTCATCGCAGATACTGTCCGGTTTCGCTACCGTCTGCCGGCAGGAAGCCGAGATAGACGGGGCGCTTTTCATCCGGGCGCTGGACGCCGGAGTCAAAGCGGCGTATACGGCTGTGATGAAGCCGGTGAAAGGGACGATACTCACCGTATCGGAAGCGGCAGTGACCGGCGGCGCCGCTGTGATGGAAGAAGGGGAAGACGATATCGCCGCTATACTGGAAGGCGCGATTAGGGAGGCGCTGAAAGCCTTGGAGCTGACGCCCACGCTGCTGCCCATTCTAAAGCAGGCCGGGGTAGTCGACGCGGGCGGGCAGGGTTTTCTCTTCATCCTGGAAGCCTTTTTAGGCAGTCTGAGGGGCGAGCTCACCGAAGACGACAGCCTGATTGCCACGCCCATATTCAACGATGAAAACGACGTAGAAAATATGATGGTCGAGGATCAGTTGATGAACCCCGGCGATATAACTTTCGGTTATTGTACGGAATTTGTAATCAAAAATAAAGAAAACGTTATCGATATGGACCGTATCAGGGACTATCTCAATACGCTTGGCGATTGCGTCCTCGTGGTGGGGAACTCCGGCGTCTGCAAAGTGCATGTGCATACCAATGAGCCCGGTAAAGTCCTGGATTTCGTCACGCCCATGGGCAGCCTGCATAAGATAAAAATCGACAATATGCGGGAAGAGATGGAAAAGATGGAGAGGCAGGAAGCGAAAAAGATCGGGCTCATCGCTGTAGCCTGCGGCGCCGGTATCGAGGAAGTCTTCAAGAGCTTGGGGGTCCACCGGATCATTACCGGCGGGCAGACAATGAACCCGAGTACCCAGGATTTTGTGGACGCCATCAACAGCCTGAGCGCCAGGGAGATTATCATCCTGCCAAATAATGGAAACATCATCCTAGCCGCCCAGCAAGCGGCCGGATTCTGCAAAGGGATCATCCATGTAGCGCCTACGCGCTCCATACCGCAGGGCATAGGCGCGCTGCTGGCGTTTAATGAGTCCGACACCGGGGGGGAAAACACCCGCAGGATGACGGAAGCTTCAGGGAAAATCGTTACTCTTGAAGTAACTTACGCGGTGAGGGACACGGTTTACGAAGACAGGGAGATCCGCCAGGGGCAGTACCTGGGTATGGCGGACGGCAAGCTCATCCTGACCTCCGACGATCTGCGGGAAGGGGTGCTTCAGCTTTTCGCGCGGACGCTGAAACCCGAACACGAGCTGGTTACTATTTTCTACGGCGAGGATACGGACGAGAAGGAGGCGGCTTTGCTGGGAGAGAAGATATCCGCGGCTTACGACTGGGTGGATATAGAGATCCACGCGGGCGGGCAGCCCCTGTACTATTATTTGATATCATTGGAATGATATGTTTCATATTGTGCTTTATATGCCGGAGATCCCCGGCAATACCGGAAATATAAGCCGTACCTGCGCCGTGACGGGAACAGTCCTGCATTTAATCAAGCCCCTGGGGTTCTCCCTCGAGGATAAATACTTAAAGCGGGCGGGCCTGGATTATTGGGATCTGCTGGACGTCAGGATACATGAGAGCCTTGAGGATTTCCTGGACCGGCACGGAGAAGACAGGCTCTGGCTGGTGGAGACCGCCGGAGAGAGGCGTTATGACGAAGCGCGGTACCCTGAGGATTCTTTCTTTGTGTTCGGCAGGGAGACCCTGGGCTTACCGAAGGATTTCGTCGAGCGCTACCGCGCGTATACCGTAAGGGTGCCTATGCGGCCTGAGCCAAAGGCGCGTTCGCTGAACCTGAGCAATACGGCGGCCCTCGTGCTGTACGAGGCTTTGCGCCAAAACGGTTTTCCGGGATTGGGCTGACGCGACAAAAAAACCGCGCCGTAACGCGGTCCGCGAATAATAGTGACGAAGCCAGAATCAAATCAGAGCAATCAAGTGACGCAGGATTTTTCGGTTCTGGCAAGGCAAGCGACGACAGATACGAGGGAGCGTACATCGGGTACGTGACCGAGCAGATGGAGGAAGCGGGCGAAGCCAGAATCGAAAAAGACAAGTCAGGATACGCCAGAGAGGAATCGAACCTCCGCACCCGGCTCCGGAGGCCGGTGCTCTATCCACTGAGCTACTGGCGCGCAAGGGAAGCAACGGCAAAATTTTAACACGAAAACGAAACGAAAGCAAGGGCGGATAAATTACGATATACTGCGTTTGTACATAAAGCAAAAGGGGGAGAAGGATTTGACGAACGACATCAAAGCAGCCGCCGCAGAAGCCTCGTGGATAAGGGATATCAGCCTGGCGCCGTCGGGAAAAGACAAAATCGACTGGGTATGGCCGAATATGCCCGTCCTCAGGCGGATCGCGGACAAGTTCAAACAGGATCAGCCTTTCGCGGGGATGAATATCCTGCTTTGCCTCCATCTCGAGGCGAAATCAGCCTGTCTGGGCCTGGCGATGAGCGCGGGGGGCGCCAGAGTCATCATGGCGGCTTCCAACCCTTTATCTACCCAGGACGACGTCTGCGCGGCTATGGTGGAAGAAGGTCTGACCGTGATCGCCCGCCATGGCGCCAGCCCTCAGGAGTATGTCGACTGCCACCGCAAAGCGCTCGACATCGGGGCGCCGGATCTGTATGTGGACGACGGGAGCGATATAACGACGCTGCTGCACCGCGAGTATACGCAATATATCCCCCGGGTCATCGGCGGATGCGAGGAGACCACCACAGGCATCCAACGGCTCAAGGCGATGGCGAAAGACGGCGCGCTCAAGATACCGCTGTACGCGGTCAACGACGCCAAGATGAAGTATTTGTTTGACAACCGCTATGGTACGGGCCAGTCGGTATGGGACGCCATCATGAGCACCACGAATCTGGTCGTGGCGGGAAAAACCGTCGTCATCGCCGGCTACGGCTGGTGCGGCAAGGGCGTAGCGCTTCGGGCCAAAGGGCTTGGGGCTGAGGTCGTCGTCACGGAAGTCGATCCGGTCAAGGCGCTGGAAGCCTGGATGGACGGCTTCAGGGTGATGACAATGGAACAGGCGGCCCCCATGGGCGATTATTTCATCACGGTGACAGGCATCAGAGGCGTTATCAACGGTAAGCATTTCCCGGTGATGAAAGACGGGGCGATCCTGGCTAACGCCGGGCATTTCGACGTGGAAATCAGCAAGCCGGATCTGACGGCTATATGCGAAGGCCCGAGAAGGGTCAAGCCGAATATCGACCTGTACAGCAGAAAAGACGGAAAACGCCTTTATCTGCTTGGGGAAGGCAGGCTCGTCAATCTTGCCTGCGGATTCGGCCACCCCGCCGAGGTCATGGACACGTCTTTTGCCGTACAGGCCCTGGCGCTGCTGGATATGAAGGAAAAGAAAGGCAAACTGGAAAACGCCGTGCTGCCCGTACCGGCGGAGATCGATACACGCATAGCGGAGATCAAGCTGGCGGCGGCCGGCTTGTCCATCGACCGCCTATCCCCCGGGCAGGAGAAATACAGGGACAGTTGGGTCATTTGATAAGTATGATCGATATTCATTCTCCGTGGGTCTTTTTGGATTTGGAGACCACCGGGCTCAAACAGGATTCCGATAAAATCATCGAATTCGGCGTCGTGCGCCGCGAAGGGGCGAACGAGCGTATCGTATGGGGGCAGATGGTTAATCCGGAGCAGGCCCTGGACCCCTTTATCAGCCGGCTGACCGGGATAAGCGACGACATGCTGTCGGACGCCCCGGTCATATCTGAAGTGAAGGAAGAGGTTATCAGGCTCCTGGAAGGCGCCGTCGTCGTCGCGCACAACGCGGCTTTTGACGTGGGCTTTCTTGAGCGTCAGCTGGACGTAAAGCTGGCGCCGTCGCGGGTCATCGATACCATCGAATTGACAAAGATACTCTATCCCGGGCTGCGCTCCTACAGCTTACGGAGCCTGACCCGGTGTTTTGATCTGCCCATGCTGCCGAGCCATCGCGCCGCGGACGACGCCCTTGCCCTTGAGCGGGTATTTGTCTGCCTCGCGTCGAAGGCCGGACGCTTCTCCCCTACGCTCCTGGAGCAGGTCGCTATGGCCCTGGGCGGCGACGATAGGGGGCTGGCGGGATACTTTGCCGCCCTGTTGCTCGGCAGGCAGCCCGCCTGGCTGGCGCAGGCCGCGTCTGAGCTGGTATTGCCGGAGTTGCCGGACGAAATACTGCCCTTCGGACACGGAGGGAATGACGCCGCGGCAGGCAACGGCGGCTCGTTTGACGGCGGGGAAGCGGACGAACATTTGTTCTCAGACCGTGAGGGGAAGAAAGCCGATCAAAAAGAGCAGCTGCTGGCAAAAGATTTCTGGGACAGCAAACAGATGACAGGGCTGTTTGACAAAGACGGGGCGCTTGCTTTGTCCATGGAGAATTATCAATACCGTTTCCAGCAAACAGAAATGCTGGAAGCGGCTGTTAAAGCCTTCGGCAGTTCCCGTTATCTGATGATCGAGGCGCCGACGGGGGTGGGGAAATCTCTGGCATACCTGATCCCCGCCATATGCTGGGCTAAGGCTTTCGGGCGGCGGGTCGTCGTCGCGACCCATACCATCGCTTTACAGGAGCAGTTGTTTAACAAAGAAATCGCGATGATTAGGGAATTGCTGCCCTTTTCTTTCCAATGCGCCATGCTGAAAGGCCGGGGGAACTATCTGTGCCTTAATCGCTGGCGGCAGGTGATTATGCAGGGCAGAGATCTGATTTGGGGAGAAAGGATACTGCTGGCGAGGCTTACCGTGTGGTTGTCCGAAGGGGCGCGCGGAGATCTGGATTCCATAAATCTATTCGGACCCGAACGGGAATGGTTCTATCAGATGGCGTCTTCCCGGGAAACATGCATGGGTAATCAATGCCAGTATTTTCGCGAGTGTTTTTACCAGCGGGCAAGGCTCGGCGCTAACGGGGCGCAGATCATCGTCGTCAACCACGCCCTGCTCCTGGCGGCTTCCCGCCTGGGGGAAGGCGTAATGCCGAGATCCTCTTATCTGGTCGTGGACGAGGCGCACCATCTGGAAGAGGAAGGGATAAGATATTATACCGACGTGTTCTCGCTGATGGAGTTTGAGAAAAAAGCCCAGCAGCTGCACCGGCGGCGGGATGTATTCGGCAGGCCCGGTTTCATCCAATATCTGAAAGAATACAGACAGGCCGGAATCAACGCGTTGGAAGCCCTGAATCCTCATCTGGAAAAGCTGGAAAAACAAGTGAAAACAGTCATGAAGCGGATCAACAGCGTTCAGGCCGCTTTGCAAACCACTTCCTTACCGGAGACGTTCCGAATCAAACCGGGCAGCCCCAGGGGCGCGCATCTTGAAGGGATGCTGGCGAGCCTGGACAATCTCCTGGTTATGGCGCTTGAGCTGAACGGGATACTGGACGGCGTCGGCGCGTTGCTGGAGGGGGAGGGGAGCGAACTTTTTGAGGAAACCTGGCTGCGGCGGCAATTACAGCTTTTCCAGGAGGTCGCCGGGGACGTCCGCTCGCTGGAGATGTTTCTGCGGGGGATAGAGGGAAAGGTTCCCGCGGAACCCGGCGGGCCCGGGGAAAGCGGCGATGAGGAAGCGGACCCATTGGAAGAGAAGGTCTATTGGATAACAAGGGACGCCAGGCTGAAGGATATTTCCCTTTGCCTGACCCCGATCAATATCGCGGGATGTTTTCAGGAGTATCTCTTCGCGGATAAAGAGTCCGTGATCTTTACTTCGGCGACGCTGAGCGTAAACGAGGGCTTTGATTACTGCAGCAGGCAGCTTGGGATCGATCCGGACCTGCTGGATACCAGGATACTCACCTCGCCCTTTGACCATGAGCGGCAGGTGCTGCTCCTGTCCGACAAGGATCTGCCGGACCCCGCAAGGACGTCGGAGTCCGCTTATAATTTGGCTCTGGCACAGTCTTTGGAGACCTTGCTGAAAGCCTGCGGCGGCAGGACGATGGTATTGTTCACCTCCCATAAGCAGCTCAAAGCTATGTTTGACGTTTTATATAAACCTCTTAGCCTGCTTGGGCTGGAACTGTTCGCGGACGGGCAGAACGGAAGCCGAAGCTCGCTGCTGGACGAGATGCGCGCCAACGATAAAGCGGTGGTCTTCGGGGCGAATACGTTTTGGGAAGGGGTGGACCTGCCGGGTTCATTTCTGACGTCCCTGGTGATTGTCAGGCTGCCGTTTTCACCGCCGGGGCAACCTCTGGCGGAAGCCAGGATGGAGAGGCTGGAAGCGGATGGAAAGGACCCCTTTTATCATTATAGCCTGCCCCAGGCCGTACTGCGTTTTAAACAAGGGTACGGCAGGTTGATACGTACCGCTGAGGATTGGGGCGTGGTAGTGGTGATGGACAACCGGATCATCAACCGGACGTATGGCCGCGTCTTCCTGAAGTCTTTACCGGACAGCCGCTGTCTGGGCGGCTCGCCGATATCCCTTGCGGAGAAGATAAAGGAGTGGCGAAAGGAGAAGTTAAATGGATGAGCAAATGATTAAGGAAGCTGTCAGGATGTTTCTGACGGGGATAGGCGAAGACCCGAACCGCGAGGGATTGCTGGAAACGCCGGATCGAATCGCAAAAATGGTTAACGAAGTGTTTTCCGGCATGAATCTCGACCCTAAGGAGCTTCTGGTCAGAACCTTTGACGAAGACCATGAGGAAATGGTGCTGGTAAGCAATATCCCGCTGTATTCTTTTTGCGAACACCATCTGTTGCCTTTTTTCGGCAAGGCCCATGTGGCTTATATCCCGCGCAAAGGAAAGGTCACCGGGATATCCAAACTCGCCAGGGTCGTGGACGGCTACAGCCGCCGGCCTCAGATACAGGAACGGCTGACGGGGCAGATCGCCGACGCCGTGATGGAGAAGCTCAACCCCTACGGCGTCATGGTCGTGATCGAAGCGGAGCATATGTGCATGACGATACGCGGCGCGAATAAACCCGGCGCTAAGACCACAACTTCCGCTACCAGGGGCATTTTCCGCACGGAGACCCCGACCAGGATGGAAGCACTTTCGTTGATCAGGAAGGAGTCCGCTCTGTGATAAATATCCTGTTAACGAACGACGACGGCGTCGACTCGCGGGGGCTGGAGATATTAGCCGGCAGCCTGGCGCCGCTGGCGCGGGTATGGGTTTGCGCGCCAAAGACGCAGCAGAGCGGCACGGGGCATGGGATCACGGTGCGGGAGACCGTTCTGGTGAGAGAGGAAAGGATAGAAGGCGCGGTCAAAGCGTGGAGCGTGGAAGGCAAGCCTGCCGACTGCGTAAAGATCGCTTTGCTGGCCCTGATGCCCGAGCCGGCGGATATTGTGATCTCAGGCGTGAATAACGGCGCGAACCTGGGTACGGATACCATGTATTCCGGCACGGTCGCCGCCGCGATGGAAGGGGCTATCAACGACTTGCCGGCCATAGCCCTTTCCCTGCATGAGGGGAGCGCGGAGCGAAGGGAAGACGACTTCAGGCGGGCGGCGCGGATAGGCGCTTCATTATATAAAGCATGGGCGGACCATACGCTTCCGATTAAACCGGGCGGCGTGCTGAACGTGAATGTCCCGGATTCCCGCGCCGGTGAAATCAGAGGGTTCAAAGCTGTCGGACTGGGCAGCCCGCGGTACAACGACGAGTATGTCCTCCATGAGGATACCGGCGAGTACCGGCGATACAAGCTGACCGGCGAACGTTTGCCCAGCAGCGAGGGGGATCCGGCGCTGGATACGGTGGCGGTAGCCGAGGGCTACGTCACGATGACGCCCCTTTCCGTCCACATGACGGAGCATACCCTGCTGCGCGAGCTTGAGCAGATCTTGAAAACGGGCGTTGCGGAGCGGTGGGGCGGCAGCCCGGGGCGCGGCGATTGGTAAGCGACGGATTGAACGCGGGTAGTTGAAATCGCGGCCGCTTTTTGCTATGATATGGACGTTGACTGCGTTCATTACCGGATATGAGGATTACCGGTCGATTAGTTTTATAGAGGAGGTTTTGGTTTTGAGAGTCTATACGAGCAAACAACTGCGCAATGTCGCGATTTTATCCCACGGGGGCGCGGGGAAGACGTCTCTGACGGAAGCGATGCTTTTTGACGCCGGCCATACGACCCGCCTGGGCAAGACGGACGACGGGACCACCGTCACCGATTACCTGCCGGAGGAGATCAAGCGGCAGGTCACCGTCAGTACGACGCTGGCGCCGGTGGAGTGGAAGGATTGTAAAATCAACGTGCTGGATTCTCCCGGGTACGCGGATTTCATCGGAGAGGTAAAAAGCGCCATGAGGGCTTGCGACGGCATCATCATGGTGGTGGACGCCGTGGGGGGCGTCGAGGTCATGACCGAAGTACACTGGGAAGCCGCCGACGAGAAAAATATCCCGCGTTTCGTATTTATTAATAAGCTTGACCGGGAGAACGCCGATTATCAGAAGGTCCTCGACGAGCTGCGGGAACGTTTCGGCACAAAAGTAGTGCCGATGACTTTACCGATAGGCGCCGAGGATAAGTTTAACGGCGTCGTCCATATCCTGCGGAATAAAGCCTATAGCTTCGACGGCGTCAAGGTTTCGGAAATCCCCGCGCCGGCGGATTTAGAAGGGGACGTGGAGAAATACCGCGACGCCCTGATGGAAGCCGCCGCCGAGGGCGACGACGAGCTTTTGATGAAGTATCTTGACGGGGAGCTGCTCACCGACGAAGAGATCAACGCCGGGCTCCTGGCAGGGGTAAAGGAAGCAAAGGTGATCCCCGTGTACTGCGGGTCGGCGACGAAGAATATCGGCGTGCAGCTGTTGATGGACGATATCACCAGCCTCATGCCTTCGCCTGTGGACGTGTTCGGCGAGGAGATCGCCGGCGGGCCGCTGACCGCTTTCGTATTCAAGACGCTGGCCGACCCATTTGTCGGCAAGCTCAGTTATCTCCGGGTCGTCAAAGGCACGCTGAAAGCCGACGGCTCTATACACAATATGACAAAGGAAAAAGACGAGCGCTACGGCGCCCTCCTCGTACCCCGGGGCAAAGCGCAGGATAACGTAACGGAAGCCCAGGCCGGGGATATCGTAGCTATCGCTAAATTCCTGGACGTCTCCATCGGCGATACGTTGGGGGAAAAGAACAAAACGGAGATACAGGACGGCGTGGAGTTCCCCGAACCTACGTTCTCGGTGGCGGTCAACGCCAAGTCGCGAAACGACGAGGACAAGATGGCCGGGGCAATCAATAAAATGGTAGAAGAAGACCCAACGCTTCATTTTATTAAAAACCCGGAAACCAAGGAGAGCGTGTTGACCGGTATGGGCGAGACCCATCTGGATATCGTCATCGAGCGCCTCAAGACCAAGTACAGCGTGGAAGTTACCACGAAGACCCCGAGGGTGCCGTACAGGGAAACGATCAGAGGCACAGGGGAAAATGAGTATAAGCATAAAAAGCAGTCCGGCGGCCACGGCCAGTACGGACATGTGAAGATGCGGTTCTACCCTTACCCCGACGGTGAGTTTGAGTTCGCAGAAACCATATTCGGCGGGTCCGTACCGAAAAACTATCATCCCGCCGTGGAAAAAGGCGTCCGCGAGGTCATGGCGGAAGGGGTGCTGGCAGGATATCCAATGACCCAGATCAAGGCGGAGCTTTACGACGGCTCCTATCATGACGTGGACTCCTCGGAAATGTCCTTTAAGATCGCCGCTTCCCAGTGTTTTAAAAAGGGCGTAGAAAAATGCAAACCCGTGTTGATGGAGCCTATCCAATATGTAGAGGTCCATGTCCCGGATCAGTATATGGGCGACATCATCAGCGACCTTAACGGCAAACGGGGCCGTATCCTTGGCATGGAGCCCCGGGGCAAATGGCAGACGGTCAAGGCGATGGCGCCTCTCAGCGAGATGTACCGCTATGCCATCGACCTGAAATCCATCACCCAGGGCAGGGCGTATTTCAATATGAACTTCGACCATTATGAGGACGTGCCCGCGATGATCGCCCAGGGCATCATCGACGAGTATCAGAAGACCAGGGAAGATAAAGATTGATCCCGGGACAGTCAGGATTGGCGGGTAAAGCCGGCCTTTCAGCCAACGCTTTGAAAATGATCGCCATCGCGGCTATGTTGGTCGATCACGCCGCCCACGCCCTGGTCGTTCCGGACACGGCGGAAAACCTTATCCTATACATCGTCATGCGCTTTATCGGAAGGATCACGGCGCCGATTATGTTTTACTTTATCGTCGAGGGGTATCACTATACCCGGGATAAAAACCGGTATGCGATACGCCTCGCCGTTTTTGCCGCGGTGAGTTATCTACCTTTTGTATGGTTCATGACGGGAGGCCCGCCCCACGGCAAGACATTTTTAGAGCTGAACGTGATCTATACCTTGTTAATCGGCTTCCTGTCGATACGGGCTTTCCGGGAGATCAGCAGCCGCCTGCTCAAAGCCGCCGCCCTGATCGCCCTGATTATCATGTCCATGCCCGGAGACTGGAGCTTTATGGCGGTATACTATATACTGGCCTTTGAGCATTTTCGCGGTGATTTTAAAAAACAAGCCGTCGCCTATGTCGTGATTACCGTCGCGACCGGCGCCGCTGATTATTTATATCCCGTCTACTGCCTGATTACCAATCAATATGTCAGCGATATGCGTATTGCGATAAGCCTGATCAATCTGGGCAGATTCCTGCCGATGGGGCTGCTCTGTCTCTATAACGGGAAAAAAGGCTCCGGCGGCAAATTAGCCCAATGGGGGTTCTACGTGTTTTACCCGTTGCATCTGATCGTGTTGTGCCTGCTGGCGGCGGGATGAAAAGAACCGGTCCGGGCCCTCCGAAGAATGCGCCGCATACCAAAACAGAACCGGCACGCATGCGGGTTCTGTTTTGATATACAGGGGTAGAAGGACTTGAACCCTCAAGAACGGTTTTGGAGACCGTCATGTTACCATTACATCATACCCCTTGATCACGCGTCGTTATTATACAGGGTTCCGGGTGCGCTGTCAAATCATTTATAGATTGCGCTTCAGGGCATCAGGATTGTGATTGTGATTTCCGGTTTCCCGTGGTATACTTTAATCAATTCAGTTTGATTTTTTGAACGTTTTAATAAAAGAGGGATGAGTATGCGCGAATTGATTACAAATGATACTTCGACCTGCGTCGGCTGCAACCGATGCATCCGTGTATGCCCGGTAGAAGGGGCGAATACCGCTTATCTTGAAGGGGAAGAAATTAAAGTTAAACTCAATAATGAACGATGTATAGCCTGCGGCGCCTGCATCGACGCCTGCCAGCATCATTCCAGAGACTACTACGACGACACCGAGCGCTTTTTCGCTGATTTGCGCGGCGGTATGCAAATATCGCTATTTGCCGCGCCTGCCAACCGCGCCAACGGCGAGAACTGGGGCCGGCTTCTGACCTGGCTTAGGCAGCAGGGGGTCAGGAAGGTCTACGACGTGTCGCTGGGCGCGGATATCTGTACCTGGGGATATATCCGGTACATACAGAAAAACCATCCGAGAGCGATCATCACCCAGCCTTGTCCGGCGATTGTTAACTTTATCCTTATCCATAATCACGATCTGCTGCCTTTCCTGTCTCCCGTACAGAGCCCTATGCTGTGTACCGCGATCTATATGAAGAAATACGAGGGCGTCAACGACAGGATCGCCGCGCTGTCGCCCTGTATAGCGAAGACCCATGAGTTCGAGGCGACGCATTATGTGGATTACAATGTAACATTAAAAAAAATCTACGAATATATCGAAAGGCACGGCATAACCCTGCCTATGGAAGAAAGCGGGTTCGACCACAGGGAATCTTCCCTGGGACGGATTTTTTCCGTTCCGGGCGGCTTGCGGGAAAACGTGGAGCTCCACTTGGGAAAATCTCTGCGCATCGATAAATCCGAGGGGCAGTCCGTCGTGTACGACGCCCTCAGGGAGTACGCGGAGCAGCGCGAGGACGACTTGCCCGTCATCTTCGATGTACTGAACTGTCAGGACGGATGCAACATGGGTACCGGCTGCGCCCGGGAACGCAGCCTCTTTGAGATCAACACCATCATGGAAGAAGGCCGGCAATTCGTCCATCAGGACCCGGACGAAGCCGTCGCTTTATACGAAGAGTTTGACCGCCGGCTCAACCTGAGCGATTTTTTGCGCCGGTATACGCCCCAGAGCCTCTATATCGACGCCGTGTCCGACGAGCAGATCGAGAAGGCGATGCTGCTGCTGGGGAAAGAAACAGAGATCGATCGCCGCTTTGACTGCTCCGCCTGCGGCGCCGATACCTGTTATGGCATGGCGAAGAAGATAGCCCTCGGTTTGAATATTCCGAAAAACTGCATTCAAAAGGTCCGCAACGATATCCATAAAGAACACGGCGCGGTGGTTGAGCTTTCCGAATCCAACCTGACGAATATCGACGGCATCCTGGAGGATATCGCAAAGATAAAAGGTTTATCCGATGATATTATCGAAAGCGTATCCAGCGTCAACTACGCCATCGATAAGTATAATAAAATGGCGAATGAGATCGATAAGATAGCGATGCATATCAACATCATCTCCCTGAACGCTTCAGTAGAAGCCGCCAGGGCAGGGCAACACGGCAAGACCTTTGCCGTCGTGGCGGAAGAGATACGCAACCTGGCGAGTTCATCAAAAAGCACCGTATCGGAAACCCAGCAGGTCTCCGAGCAGGCGACGGAATCCATTAAGGAAATCAACACCATGGTGGATCTGATCAGTTCCGAGGTGGAGAAAGCCTATCAGAACATCTCAGTAATATCCGAAGAAACGCGGAAAACGCTGGCGACGACCGAGTTGATCGACGGCTGACCGCGACGAAAAAGCCAACGGCGCCCTCCGGCTGTTTACGCTGCCGGAAGGCGCCATTTTTTCGCGCTCATCGATCTGGTGCGGCGCCCACAAAATCTCTCAGTTATAATACGTCCCCTTCAGTTTCTCGTACTCGTCCAGTATCCATACCGAACGCTGCTGCGATACGGGGTCGCCGCCCGGCCCGCCGCCCAGGAAAGCGTATCCGCCGCCGGGGGCGAGGGCGTCCATGGTAGCCTTGACCGCGCCGCGGATTTGTTCCTCGGTCGCCTCCAGATGAGGCAAAAAAGATTTCATTTCAAATCCACCGCAGATTAAAAGTCTGTTGCCGAATTTCTTCTTGATCCCCACGAGGTCGTTAGAGGTCTGGGCGGGATCCCAGGCGTTGAAACCCATATCCACCACGTCGTCCAGATAGGCCTCGAAGTGGCCGCAGTTGTGATGGACGGCGGGATAACCCCTGTCCTTAAAGAATTTGATGTGGCGCCGCCAGACGGGGGCGAATATATCCCGGAACATTTCCACGGAGAGGAAGGGGCTGCGCTCCGAGGCGATGTCGTCGGCGAACATGATATAATCTGGCTGATAGTACTTCAGGCACGGCTCCGCGAGACTCAGGTAACCGTCGCAGATGTAGTTAATTAGCGCCTTGACTTCTTCGGGTTCCTCATGGCAGGCGATGAGGCCTTCGGTGAAACCCATAAAGCTCATCACCGACTGGAAATAACCCTGGGCGTCAAGCCTGACGCCCGAGGGGAGGCCAGGATCCCTGTCCTTCAGGTCCTTCTTCGCCAAAGCCTCCCAATCCACATGGGAGAAATCCGGGAATCTGATGACGTCCCGCCAGCGGCGGATATCGTCAAGGATAAACACGTCGTTTCTCGGCAAGGCGGCGTCAAAGGCGCTGCCTTCGTTGGTCCACTCCACGCCGAAAATGTCGATGCCGGGGCCGAACACCGCCGTCCGGCCGCCGTTAAGGATAGAGGGGCGCGCGGCCCAGCCGAGGTTATAGCGGGGCACGTACTCCGGGGCTTCGCCGCCTAACGCGCGCAGGAAATTATCTCTCTCATTCAGCATATAAACCGACCTTCCTCATTAATAATCTATTACTCAGTTATAATATGTCCCCTTCAGTTTCTCGTATTCGTCGATGACCCATTCGTTTCGCTGCTGGACGACGGGGTCAGGGCTGATGCCGCCCACGCTGATGAAGGCGTATCCGCCACCGGGCGCCAGGTCGTCCATCACTTTCTTAACCGAGGCGCGGATTTCTTCTTCCGTAATGTCGATATGGGGCAGGAAATGCCTGGATTCAAAACCACCGCAAATCAGGAGCTTATTCCCGTATTTCTTTTTAATGCCCTTCAGGTCGTTTACGGTCTGGGCGGGATCCCAGGCGTTGTAACCCATATCCACCACGTCGTCCAGGAAGCTCTCGAACTTGCCGCAGTTGTGATGGATGGCGTAGTAGCCCCTGTCCTTAAAGAATTTGAGATGGCGGCGCCAGACGGGCTCAAAGATATCGTGGAAGGTTTCCAGCGAGACGAAGGGGGCGCGTTCGTGGGCGATGTCGTCCCCGCCGCTGATATAATCGGGCTGATAGTACTGCAGGAATTTATCGGCCAGGGCCAGATAATTGTCGCAGAGATAGTTCAGGAGGGCCTTGACTTCTTCGGGCTCCTCATGGCAGGCGATGAGGCCTTCGGTGAAGCCCATAAAGGATACCAGGGACTGAAAGAAGCTGCCGCCGATCCCGCCGCCCTTGGGAAGGTCGGGGTCGCGGTCTTTCAGGTCTTCTTTCGCCATTGCTTCCCAGTCTACATGGGAGAAGTCCGGAAACTTGATGACGTCCCGCCAGCGGCGGATATCGTCCAGTAGAAAGACGTCGTTTCTGGGTATGGAAGCCTTGATCGCGCTCCCCTCGTCGATCCATTCGACGCCGAAGATATCTTTTCCGACGCCGTTTACCCTTTCACCGTTTAGCATCGAACACCGCGCCCCCCAAAAGATACTATACCGGGGCACGTATTCCGGAACCTCCCCGCGTATGGCGCGTAAAAAGTTTTCCCTCATTGACAGCATTATTTCTCCTCGCTTTCTCTTCCCGTTTTCGCGTTTTCCCTGCATAATCATAGCACAGGACACGCGAAAAAAACAATAGAAAGCGTCTCAGGATTGGTATAGGTTGTCAACCGGGCTGGGCGCATTTGTATAGCCTATATTTCATATAATAAAAGGATAATAAATAATAATATAATATTTTATAATTAAAAATCGACATAGCAGAAGAGGTTTTAAAGTAATAATTAATAATTGATTAATTATTCTAAACGCCAAATATGGCGTATTCTATAATAATATAACAAAAAAATAACAATAATAATTACTATTAATTTATAAAAAGTACTTGACATGCAAAAATTTTTGAATATAATTAACTTAGATAAGTTAATAAATTAGATAAAAAATACGAAATAAAAGAGGTGGTTATATGCGATACCAATATAAATCTATTTTAATCAGGTTGACTGAAGGCATAGCTGTGGTAAAACTTAATACGCAGGAAAACACGAGAGATAAAAATGTGAATATTAAAAGGGAACTGGCTAACTTCTTCACCAGGGCGAAAAATGACAGCCAGATACGGGCCGTCGTAGTTACCGGAAAAAACGGGACTTTCTTTACTGGAAGAAACCTGAAGGTTAACGGTATCGCGGATATCCGCGCCGATAGGGGGCAGGCCGACAAGCGTATGGACCTGGTAAAGCTCAT
>Ga0082212_10000958_pt1 | contig 42385 bp, 41 predicted proteins | sample TergutNt197P3_FD_71548 | JGI IMG/M metagenome (GOLD analysis project Ga0082212, IMG submission 71548) | Neocapritermes taracua P3 segment gut microbial communities from Petit-Saut dam, French Guiana - Nt197 P3 | ecosystem: Host-associated > Arthropoda: Insects > Digestive system > Gut ...
AAGGGCAAAAAGACCAGGGACCGGGCCTGGTCTCCGGGGCGGTTCAGGGGATCGTATTCCGGGGCGGCGCTCAGAAGGGTCAGGGGCGAGGCCGGAACGCCGGTCCGGTCCCCTTCGCCGGGCAGATCCAAAGACCAGGGCTCGGACCGGGCCGGGTCGAAAAAGGTGAAGACCTCCTGGTCGGCCCAGTAGGCCGCCCGGATCAGCAGTTTGGTCCGGTCCGGTTCCGCCCCTTCCTCGGTCAGCATCAGGGTCAGGCGGTCAATGGCCGCTTCCTGGGCCACGTTTTCCAGAAGGGTGCGGGCCAAAGCCTCCAATTCCCGGGTCGAACGCAAGGCATCGCCCAGACGCCGCACCAGGGACAGTTCCTCCAGCTTCTGGTCGTATTGGCGGTAAATTTCGGCCAGAGTGCTTTTATAGATGTCGAGCTTGCTTTCCAGCTCCTTGAGCCGGGTCAGCTCGGACGAGGCTGAAACAGGCATCACTTAAAAAAATCGTGGAGAGAAATAGTTTCTTCGCGTCCGGGTCCGACTGAAACAAAGGCCGGAGGGGCGCCGCACAATTCGCACAAGCGGTCCAGGTAGCCTCTGGCCCCGGCCGGCAGATCGGCCAGCTTTCGGGCCCCGCACAAGTCGCCTTCAAAACCGGGCAGGGTTTCATAGACCGGCTGGCAACGCCCGGCGGCCCGGATATCGGCCGGGAAGAAATCTATTTTCTCCCCGTCCAAAAGGTAGTGGGTGGCGATTTTAAGTTCCGGCAGCCCGGAAAGCACATCAAGCTTGGTTATGGCCAGATAATCAGCCCCGCAGAGAGCCACTGAATGCCGGACCACCACCGAGTCCAGCCAGCCGCAACGGCGGGGCCGGCCGGTGGTGGTGCCGAACTCGGCGCCTTTTTCCCGGAGCCTGAGGCCCAGGTCGTTGTCCTGTTCCGTGGGGAAGGGTCCGGCCCCCACCCGGGTGGAATAGGCCTTGACCAGGGCCAGGACGCCGCCGATGAGTTTCGGGGCCAGACCAGCCCCCACACCCACCGCGCCGGACAGGGGGTTGGAACTGGTGACGTAAGGGTAGCTGCCGTGGTCCAGGTCCAACTGCACGGCCTGGGCGCCTTCAAAGAGCAGCTTGTCGCCCCGGGCCAGGGCCGCCTGGAGAGCCCGCCAGGTATCGCCTATATATGGCGCAAGCCGCCGGTTCCAGACCTCGGCCCGGGCCGCCAGATCGTCCAGGGAGCAGGCCTCAAGCCCATAGAGACCACTCAAGAGATGGTTCTTCTCCACCAGGGCCCGGGCCGCCTGGTCGCGGAAAAAATCCAGGTCGCGCAAATCTCCCAGGCGCAAGCCGATGCGGGCGGCCTTGTCCTCATAGGCCGGACCTATGCCCCGCCCGGTGGTGCCTATCCGGCCTTCGCCGCGCAACCCTTCCCGGGCCTGGTCCAAAAGACGGTGATAGGGCATGATGACATGGGCCTTTTCACTGACCATGAAATTGTCCGGGGTCAGGGTCACGCCCCGGGCTCCAAGCTGGTCCATCTCCTCTAGGAGCACATCCGGGTCAACGACCACCCCGCCGGCGATGAGGGCCTTTTTCCCCGGGTGGAGTATGCCCGAGGGCACCAGGTGCAGGGCATAGGTCTCCCCCTCCACCACCAGGGTGTGGCCGGCGTTATTGCCGCCCTGGAAACGCACGACCATATCCGCCTTCTCAGTGAGGATATCGACTATCTTGCCCTTGCCCTCGTCGCCCCACTGGGAACCGATGATCACGACGTTGTTCATCCCGTCATCTCCCGGCCACCCTCCGGCCCTTAAAAATTCGCCTTATGTCAAGCTATCAATTAATATAACATGTTTCGCGGTCAAAACCAATGCCCCCGCTGAAACCAGGGTCGCCCGCAGCGCGGGGATTTGTGCTATCATGGTTCCTTGATACCAAGCGGAGGCCCATAATGAAGCTTATGTCGTGGAACGTCAACGGCCTGAGAGGCATCAGCCGGAAAGACGGCTTCCGGGACTGGTTCGACCGGACCGGGGCCGACTTCCTGGCCTTTCAGGAGACCAAGGCCGCCCCGGAACAGTTGGGCGACGATCTTTTGAATCCGGCCGGCTATCTCAGCTACTGGTCGTCCAGCCAGGTCAAACGCGGCTATTCGGGAGTGGTCACCTATGCCCGGCCCGGGCCGGAGGAAGTCCGGGAGGAACTGCCGGACCCGGCCTTTCAGGGCGAAGGCCGGGTGCTGCGCCTGACCCTGCCCGCCTTCCACTTCCTGAACATCTACTTCCCCAACGGCCAGCGGAACGAGGGCAGACTTAACTATAAAATGGGCTTTTACGAGGCTTTCCTGGCCTACGCCGAGGACCTAAGGCGCGACCGTCCGGTGGTGGTCTGCGGAGACTTCAACACCGCCCATAAACCAGTGGACCTGGCCAGACCCCGGGAAAACGAAACCACTTCCGGCTTTCTGCCCATGGAACGGGCCTGGCTGGATAAGTTCACGGCCGCCGGCTATGTGGACACTTTTCGCCTGATCAACGGCGAAGTGAGCGGGGCCTATTCGTGGTGGGCCATGCGCAGCCGGGCCCGGGATCGCAACATCGGCTGGCGCATAGACTATTTCTTCGTTTCTTCGGAACTGGCCGGCGCGGTCAAAAAGGCCTGGCTGGAACCGGAAGTAACCGGCTCCGACCACTGCCCCCTCGGCCTGGAACTTGAAGTTTGAGGAAGGGCTTACCTAATTATGACGCGCTGCCGGCCTCCCGCCGCTCCAGCCGGCGGTAATGGAAATACAAAAGGACGCAGGCCAGCACCATCAGTAGATTGACCGCGTAGAAAACGGCCACATAGTTGAGGTTGCCCCGTATGAGCTTGGCAAAAAGGCCGAAGACATAGCCGGCCAGCACGATGAGAAGGAAGGCTAGGCTCTGGCCGAAGGTGGATCTGTTCCTGAGAGTCTTAAGGATATTGACCGGCCAGGCCAGGCCGAAGGCCACCAGCATGGCGCTTTCCAAAACATCCGCCATCCCCGTGAACATGACCAAATTACCGGGCGGCCAGAGCCGCCCGGTGTTCCTCGGCCGAAGCCTCGGAAAAACAAACTAGGCGGACCTCGGACAGTTCCGGGCGCCCGGCCAGAAAATCCAGGACGGTCTGAACGGCCAGGGCCGCGGCGGCGTCCTTGGGATAGCCGTAGACCCCGGTGGATATGGCCGGAAAGGCCACGGAACGGGCTCCCACCCGCACCGCCTCTTCCAGGCAGCGGCGGTAGGCCGAAGCCAGGAGCCCGGCCTCCCCCTGGCCACCGCCCTGCCAGACGGGACCGACCGTGTGGATGACCCAGCGGGCCGGCAAATCATAGCCGCCGGTCACCTTGGCCTCGCCGGTGGGGCAACCGTTCAAGGTCCGGCATTCAGCCAGGAGTCCCGGCCCCGCAGCCCGGTGGATGGCTCCGTCCACCCCGCCGCCGCCCAGGAGGGTGTTATTGGCGGCGTTGACTATGGCGTCCACTTCCGCTTTGGTCAGATCCCCCACCGTTATTTTCAGGCGTTCGTCCATAGGCCCCGGCCTCCCCGCAAAATAAAAATAAGGAAAAATCGGAATCAGCATAACACATTCTCTTGCCGTACGGAAAAAAATTGGTTATAATATATTATTGGGGGAATAAACGGGTCCGACCAGGCTTGTTCCCCGTCCCGAACCAGCCAGCCATAAGGAGAGCCCCAAAATGGCCAACAAAATACTTGTCGTTGATGATGAGGCCCACATCAGGATGCTTTACACCGAGGAACTGGCCGAGGAAGGTTATGAGATCATCACCGCCGAAGGCGGCCTGAACCTTCTGGAACGCATTGAAGCGGAAAAGCCCAACCTGGTGGTGCTGGACATCAAGATGGTCGATTACAACGGGCTGGACCTCCTTCAGGATATCCGCAACAAGTTCTACGATCTGCCGGTGATACTCTGTTCGGCCTATGACACTTTCAAGGACGACATGAAATCCATAGCCGCGGATCAGTATGTCATCAAGAGTTTCGACCTCTCCGAGCTGAAGTCCAAAATTGCCGACCTTTTGAAGCAGTAATGGAACCGCCGGCGGCCGACAGCGGTGGACCGGGCTTCAGAAGGGGGAGAAGGGGGAGGCGGCGTCCGGGCCGCGGCCGAGGAACGGGAATTTAAGAGCCTGGCCCCCCAGGCCGCCATGTCCCGAAACGCCCGGCGCCTGACAGGGGAAGAACCCTGCCCCTTCCGCACCGCCTTCCAGCGCGACCGCGACCGCATCATCCATTCCAAGGCCTTCCGCCGCCTGGCCTACAAGACCCAGGTCTTCACCAACCCGTCCGGAGACCATTACCGTACCCGCCTGACCCATACCCTGGAAGTCAGCCAAATCGCCCGCACCCTGGCCAACGCCCTGAACCTCAACGAGGATCTGACCGAGGCCATCGCCCTGGGCCATGACCTGGGCCACACCCCCTTCGGCCATTCCGGAGAGCGGGTGCTCAACCGCCTCCACCCCGGCGGCTTCACCCACCAGGCCCAGAGCCTGCGCGTCGTCGATCATCTGGGCAAGGAATCCCACGGACTGAACCTGACTCTGGAGGTCCGTGACGGGATACTGAAGCACTCCAAGGGCCAGGGGCCGATTTTCGCCCGAAGCGACGAAGATCCAGCCACCCTGGAAGGCCAGTTGGTGCGCGTCTCCGACATCATCGCCTATCTGGCCCACGATCTTGACGATGCCTTGCGCGCCGGCCTTATCAAACCCGATGACCTGCCGCCGGAACTTCTGGCCGCCTTCGGGCCCCGCAGTTCCACCCGCATCGGGGCCATGGTCGATGACCTCCTGATCGCCAGCCGGATCGACCCCGACCGCATCCGCCTGGCCTTTTCCCCGGCCATGGAAAATAATCTCCTGGAATTGAGGGAATTCCTCTACCGCCGCGTCTATAAACACCGGAACCTGTCCGACAGCCTGTCCCGGTCGGACCTCATCATTGAAGATCTTTACCGAACCTTCGCCGCGGACCGAAACCTTCTTTTGGAATACTACCCCATAGCCGCCCGCCTGGAAGGTCCGCAGGCCGTCTGCGATTTCGTGGCCGGCATGACCGACCGTTACGCCCAAGCCCTCCACCAGCGGCTCTTCCCCAAGGCCGGAGAGATTTCGGCGGCCGGGGTCGATATCCAGCCCTTTTGAGGGGCCGACCCGGCCCGCCCCGGCGCCGGCTTCAATTTGACTTGAATATAACCATGTGGTATTTTTAATCTTAATCTAATATAGCCCTTAGGTTCATTCACCCCCGGCCCCGCCGGTCAAGGCAAGAGGAAATGGCTTATTCGCGCCCCTTAGACGACATCCGGGTGGGAGGAGAAATCGATGCGGTCTGCACCCGCTGCCGCCGCATCACCAACCACCGCATCGTGGCCATGGTGGACGGCCGGATCAAACGGGTCATCTGTCTGACCTGCGACAGCCAGCACAACTATCATCAGCCTCCGGGGCAGAAAGGCCCGGGGCCGGCTCAGGTAAGGCGGGTGGGCCGGGAGATGAAAAAGACCTCAGCCCCCCAGGGCGGTCCCAGGGTTTTCGCCTTGTGGGTGAAAGGCCGGGAAGAACTGACCGCCTCAGGCGGCCAGGCCCGGCCCTACCGGCTCCAGGAAGGCTACCAGGCCGGCGAAGCCATTGATCACCCCAAGTTCGGCCTGGGCTTCATCCAAAAAATCATCCCCCCCGGCAAAATGGAAGTCATGTTTGAAAACGACATCAAAACACTGGCCATGAACGCGAGCGGGGGCGGGGAGGGCTGATAATGGTCCATTTCCTGTATAGAATACTCTACCCCTTGGGTTTTTTCCTGACCTGGCCTTTCTGGATCCTGCGCGACCTTATCCAGCACAAGCCCTACCATTTCAAGGACAAGTTTCTGGGCCCTGGCCGTATGCTGCCCAAAAGGCAAGGCCGGCCCCGGGTCTGGCTGTGGGCCCTGAGCCTGGGGGAAGTTCTGGCGGCCAGAAAACTGGTGCCTGCTCTGGAGGAGGCCGGGGCGGAAGTCGTCATCAGTTCCACCACCGCCATAGGCCGCGAAGCGGCCGCCCGCACCTGGCCGAGCCGGCTGGTATTGTCCTCGCCCTTTGACTTCAGCCTGTCCACCCGCCGATTCGTGGACGCCGTGGATCCCGACCTGATGGTACTGGTGGAGACCGATATCTGGCCGGGCATCCTGTTTCTGCTCAAACGACTCGGGGTGCCGGCGGTCCTGCTTTCGGTCCGCATGAGCCCCAGGTCCGTCAAGGGCTACGGCTATATCCGATCCTTCTGGGGTCGGGTGCTGCGCATCTTTGCGCTCATCACCACCCAAAGCGAGGACAGCCGCCTCTGCCTTCTGGACCTGGGGGCCGACCCGGCGCGGACCCTGGTCATAGGCGATTTGAAGTTCGACCGCGAAGTTAAGGAAAGCACCCCGGAGATCCGGGCCGCCCTTTTGGTGGAAACCGGCTGGCCCGAAGGCCGCTGGATCGTGGCCGGCAGCACCCACGCCGGCGAAGATGAGACTATCCTGGGCGCCTTCACCAGGCTCAAGGAAAAAGCCAAATACTGGAACCTGAAGCTCCTTTTGGCTCCTCGCAACCGAAGCGACTTTATGGCAGTCTGGGATCTCATAAAGCGCCTGGAACTTCCGGCCGGGCACCGCGGGGAACCGGACCGGGAAGACCGGAACAAGGATGTCTTTCTCCTCGACACCCTGGGAGAATTGGACCGCTTCTACGACCTGGCCGAAATAGCCCTGGTGGGAAAAAGCTGGGCCGGACTCCATAAGGGCGGGGGGCACAATCCCCTGGAACCGGCCGCCAAGGGCAAACCGGTCATCTTCGGCCCCCTGACCCACAATTACCGCTGGATGACCAAGGCCCTCCTGGAAGCCGGCGGCGCCATTATGGCCCCGGACCGGGAAGCCCTGACAGCCGCCCTGGAAGACCTTCTGGACAACCCGGACCAGGCCCGGGACATGGGCCGCCGGGCGGCGGATTTCGTCCGGAGGCACCAGGGCGGGGTCAAAAAAACCATGGACCTCCTCCGTCCTTTTCTGGAACGAGCCCGGAGCCGGTGACCGATTTGGAATTCCCCGGTGCCGGCTGGCCCGGCCGGCTGGCCGTCGGGCTGACCCGATCCTGGTGGGCCGACGCCCCTCTCCCTCCCCTTAAACCCCTGGGCGCGGCCTACGGCTGGGGAGCCCGGATGAGACGAAGACTTCACGCCGCCTTCGGCCGGACCGAACGGGCGGCCCGGCCGGTCATCAGCCTCGGCAATCTCACGGTCGGAGGCTCGGGTAAAACTCCCCTGGCCTTGACCCTGGCCGGTCTTCTCCTTGACCGGGGCCATCGGCCGGCCGTTATAAGCCGGGGTTACGGCCGCCGGGCCAACCGCCCCGGTCCCCTGGTGGTCTCCCGGGGGGCGGGGCCGCTGGTCGGGCCGGTGGAAAGCGGCGACGAGCCCTGGCTCATGGCCGCGACCCTTCCCGCCCTCCGGGTGGTGGTAGACAAGAACCGTCTTCAGGCGGCCAAATTCGCCGTGACCGAACTGGACGCCGACTTTTTGATTCTGGACGATGGCTTTCAGTACCTGCCCCTGGCCGCCGACTGCCGGATACTCCTGGCCCCGGGCCGCCGGCCATTCGGCAACGGAGCGGTCCTGCCGGCCGGACCCTTAAGGGAACCCTTAGCCGCCCACAGGCTGGCCCATATTATGGTGGCTACCGGCGAACCTTCGCCCGACCTCGCGGCCTTGGCCCGGGGGCGGCCCGTCTTCACCGCTGTCCACCTTCCAAAGGGCTGGCGCCGCCTAGGCGAAACCGAACTGGGGCCGCCGGAAGCCCTGGCCGGCCGGCCGGTCCTGGCCTTCTGCGGCTTGGGCCGCCCCGATTCCTTTCAGCGGACCCTAGTCCATCTTAACCTCGATATCCGCCGCTTCCTGGCCCTGCCTGACCACCAGGCTTACGACCGCCGTCTCCTGGCCGGCCTGGGCCTGGCCTTCACGGCCAGCGGGGCGGATATCATGGTCACCACGGCCAAAGACGCGGTCAAACTGCCCCCGGACTGGCCCTGGCCGGTCCTGGTCCTGGAAACCGAACTGCGGCTGGAGTCGCCCCAGGCCTTTTTCCAAGCCGTCCTTAAGGCCGCAAGGCCATGAAGACCGCCAGGTCTGAGATACTGGTGCGGGGCGCCAACTGGATCGGGGACGCGGTCATGACCCTGCCGGCCCTGGCGGCCCTCCGCGATCATTTCCCCTTAGCCCGCCTGACCGTCCTGACCAGGCCCTGGGCGGCCGGAGTTTACCAGGGGCAGGCCGACCAGGTCCTGACCTACGAGCCAAGCGGCCGCCACCGGGGCCTGTCCGGGATCCTGGCCCTGATTCGGGAACTGACTCCTTTCGACCTGGCCCTTCTTTTTCAGAACGCCTTCAGCGCGGCTCTCTTTCCGGCCCTGGCCCGCGTCCCAGAACGCTGGGGCTATGCCCGGGACGGGCGGGGGTTCCTTCTGACCCGGGCCGTCCGCCTCGGGCCTTTGGACAGATCGGTCCATGAAGTCTTTTATTATTTGAACCTTTTGGAAAAACTGGACCTCCCGGCCCCTTACCGGCCGCCGCGCCTCACCCTGGAGGAAGCCGCCCGGTCCGAAGCCGAGGCCCTCCTGGACCAAAAGGGCCTGGGCGATGACCGGTTCCTATTGGCCCTGGCTCCGGGGGCGGCCTTCGGCCCGGCCAAGCGCTGGCCAGAGGAGGGTTTCGCCCGGGCGGCCCGGCTGATCCTGGAAGCCCGGCCCGGAGGAGCGGTCATCTTAGGCGGAACGGAGGAAGCCCCAGCCGCCGGCCGCCTGATGGAGATGCTGCCGGAACCCAAACTGGACCTGGCCGGACGCACGACCCTCCGCACAGCCATGGCCGTGTTGAGCCGGTCAGCCCTGCTTCTGACCAACGATTCCGGCCTCATGCACCTGGGTGGGGCCCTGGGAGTGCCCCTGGCGGCCGTGTTCGGTCCGACCGACCCACTCTCCACGGCACCCTTGGGGCCCAGCCGCCTGATCCAGTCCCGAGCGACCTGCGCTCCCTGCCGAAAACGGGTCTGCCCCCTGCCGAGGCAAATCTGTTTCGATGAGGTCAGCCCGGATCTGGTGGCTGCGGCGGCCCTGGAACTACTGATGGAAAAACCAAAGGGCCTAGCGGCCGTCTTCCTCGACCCCGAAATACTGGGGCCGGACCCGACCGCGGCCGAAGCGGCCCTGGCCCTGGCCCGGCGCGGCCACCTTCTGGTTTTGGGCGGACCGGCGGAAACCTCGACCCGAAGCCGGGCCAGCCTGATCCAGGCCGGGGTACCCTCGGAGGCTCTGGCCCTCCTGCCGCCACCCGGCCTGGACCTGACCAGCAGCCTGTGGATCGGCGGCCGGCTGGAGACCATGGCCCCGGCCAATCTGGCCGGGGCCAGGTCCGTCCTCATCCCTAGCAGCCGGGAGGCCCGGACCGGATTTCAGACCCCCACCCTGACCGCCCCGAACCTTAAGCGGGCGGTGGAATGGTTCCTGGCCTAAGAGAGGCGGCCATGCCCCAACGCTTGCTCATAGTCCGCCTGTCCTCCATAGGAGACGCCATACACACCCTGCCCCTGGCCGCAGCCCTGCGCCGCCTCAGGCCAGAGGCCTTCCTAGGTTGGCTGGTGGAAGAGCCGGCTTCGCCCCTCATCGTAAACAACCCGCTTTTGGACTGGTGGTTGGTGCTGCCCAAGGGTTGGCTGAAAAAACCGGCTTGGCTGGCCCGGCTACGGCGGGAAACTAAGGCCCAAGGCTTCGAGGTCGCTTTCGACGTGCAGGGCCTAAGCAAAAGCGCGGTAGCGGCCCTCCTTTCGGGAGCATCCCTCAGAGTGGGTTTCAGCCGGGGCGAAGCCAGGGAAATAGCCCCTATCCTGGACAACTGCCTAATTACCCCACCGGGCCGGCATGTGGTGGCCAACACCCTGGGGCTGATGGCAGCCCTGGGAGAAAAGGCCCCGACGGAGGCGGAACTGGTTTTGCCACCCTGCCCCGCCCCAGAACTGGACCTGATCGAGGATTTCCTGGCCCGGCCGGCCTTGGCGGGCGGCTTTCACCTGTTCGGCCCCTGGACGAGCAATATTTCCAAATGCTGGCCGATGGAATATTTCACGGATCTGGCCGGCCGGCTACGGCGGGCCACCGGCCGACCGGCCCTGGCCCTGGGTCACGGTCCGCAGGAACGGGAGGCTGTCCGCAAAGCGGCGGCCCAGGCTCAGAACGATCTCTGGCCGGCCCCAGAAACCACGCTCCTTGGTGTGGCCGAACTCATCCGGCGAGCTGACCTATTTGTGGGCGGAGATTCTTTCCCCCTGCACACGGCGGCCGGCCTGGGACGCCCCACCCTGGGCCTGTTCGGGGTGAGCGACCCGGCCCGGGTCGGGCCGCACCAAGCCGGAGGGCGCTCCATCCACGCCCGGCTGACCCTGGCCAGTTCCCGCCGGGCCCGGGCCCGGCTACCCCAGGATAATATGCGGGCACTAACCGTGGAGCGGGTGGCCGCCGAAAGTCTAGCTATCCTTAACTCCCAACCATCGCCAGAGGAACGCCCATGACCAAACTTTGGCTCATCATCCTGACCGTCCTGTTGGCCTCACCGGCCGCGGCCGGTGATTTCATCGCCCCGGCCGACAACTCCGCGGCCCTGGCCTTCTTTCGCGAGGGCCGCTATGCCCAGGCCTACGCCGCTTTCTGGCCGGCCCTGGCCAGGAGCGACCCCGAGGCGGTCTTCCACGGCCTCATCATCCGCCGCAACGGACTTGACGGCCGGGGGCAGGCCCAGGAACCGGAAACAGCCGCCCTGATGGACCTGTTGGCCGGCCGGGCGGAATTTATGCGCCGGGCCCTGGACGATAAAGATATCCCGGAAACCACGGCCGACGCCTACCGCACCGCCCTGGCCCATCTTTTATACGCGGGCAAGATCCCCTTGGACCGCCCGCCCGACTCGCCCGAGGATTATCCCGCCCGGCAAAAACAGGAGGCCCTGGGGCTGATTTCAACCTTCGTCCTGGCCTCCCCGGCCACCCGCTATCCCCCGGCCATGAACTTCGCCGCCCACCTGAACCTGGCCCCGGGCGGATCAGTCAAGAGAGCCCAAATATTACTGCGCCGATCCGCCGAGGCCGGAGACCGCCTGGGTATGATAAACCTGTCCCTCTTTTACCGCGAGGGCCTGGGCGGGACCCGCAATGATCTTAGGGCCGCCCAGTTGGCGCGCCGGGCAGCCGATTCCGAGCCGCCCCTGGGCCGGGCCTTGAACGAAGTCGGCTTTTTTTACGAAACGGGCCGGGGCGTCACCCGGGATCTGGCCGAGGCCCGGGCCTGGTATGGGAAAAGCGCGGCCCGGGGCTACCAGCCAGGCCGGCACAACGCCGCCCGCCTTCATGACGCCAAGGAACCGCCCAAAAGCCGGCCGGCCCTGGAGGAAGACCTATTGTTCTGAACAAGAAGGCTGGACTTACACCTGGATCCCGGCTTATTAATCAGCGGCTAAAAAGGCCTCGTCCAGGGCTTTGATCTGGTCGCGGAGGTGGGCGGCTTTTTCAAAATCCAATTCATCGGCCGCGGCCTTCATGGCCTTTTTCAGGTCTTTCAGGAGGCGGGGAATCTCGTGGGGCGGCACGGCCCCGGCCTCGGCCTGGGGCCGCCGGGCTTCGGGGATGGGGACGTAGTCCCGTTCCCAGATGGAACCGCTGATGGCGCTTAGATCCTTGCGGATGGAGGCCGGGGTGATGCCCCGGGCCAAATTGTAGACCAACTGTTTTTCCCGGCGGCGTTCGGTCTCCCTTTTGGCGTCCAGCATGGCCGGGGTGGCCTTGTCGCCGTAGAGGATGACCTGGCCGCCGGCGTTGCGGGCGGCCCGGCCGCAGGTCTGGATGAGGGAGCGGGCCGAACGCAGGAAGCCCTCCTTGTCGGCGTCCAGAATGGCCACCAGGGAGACTTCCGGGAGGTCCAGTCCCTCGCGCAGGAGGTTGATGCCGACCAGGACGTCAAAGTCGCCCAGGCGCAGGCCGCGCAGAATATCCACCCGGTCGAAGGTCTTTATGTCGGAATGGAGATAGCGGGCCGAAAGGCCGTGTTCATTAAGATATTCGGTCAGGTCCTCGGCCATGCGCTTGGTCAGGGTGGTCACCAGCACCCGCTCGCCCCTGGCCGAGCATTTTTTTATCTCCCCGTATAGGTCGTCCACCTGGCCCCGGGCCGGCTTGATGACTATGGGCGGATCTACCAGCCCGGTCGGGCGGATGACCTGTTCGGCCACCAGCCCGTTGGAGAGTTCCAGCTCATAATCGGCCGGGGTGGCCGAAACATAGATGGTCTGGACCAGGCGGCGGTTGAATTCATCGAAGGTCAGAGGTCGATTATCCAGGGCCGAGGGCAGGCGGAAGCCGTATTCCACCAGGGTGGTCTTGCGGCTGCGGTCGCCGTGCCACATGGCCCGTACCTGGGGCACGGCGATGTGGCTCTCGTCGATGATCATCAGAAAACGCCGGGGGAAATAGTCCAGGAGCGTGGGGGGAGGCTCGCCGGGGCGGCGGCCGGTGAGGTGCCGGGAATAATTTTCAATGCCGTGGCACCAGCCCAGTTCCTTCATCATCTCCAGGTCGAAATTGGTGCGCTGGGCCAGGCGCCGGGCTTCCAGGAGCTTATCGGCCGCCTCCAGTTCCTCCACCCGCCCGGCCAGTTCCAGGCGGATGTCGGCCATGGCCCGGTCCAGGTTCTCGCGGGTGCTGACATAGTGGCTGCCCGGATAGATCAGGGCCTCGCTCAAGGGCCCCCGGACCTCGCCCTTCAAGGGGTCGATGCGGCTGAGGCGATCAACAGTGTCGCCGAAGAATTCCACCCTAAGGGCCTCGCTCTCCTCATAGGCCGGAAAAATCTCCAGAACATCGCCCCGCACCCGAAAAACGCCCCGGTGGAAGTCGTAGTCATTGCGCTCATACTGCATTTCCACCAGCTTGGCCAGGATGTTGTCCAGGGCCCGATCCACCCCCACTTCCAGGTGCAGCATCAGGGCGCTGTAGGCCTCGGGCGAGCCCAGTCCGTAGATGCAGGAAACCGAAGCCACGATAAGCACGTCCGCCCGGTCCAGGAGGGCCCGGGTGGCCGAATGGCGCATCCGGTCTATGGCCTCGTTGATCTGGCTGTCCTTTTCAATGAAGGTGTCGGATTGGGGGATATAGGCTTCCGGCTGGTAATAATCGTAGTAGGAGACGAAATACTCCACCGCGTTATGGGGGAAAAAACCCTTGAATTCACCGTAGAGCTGGGCGGCCAGGGTCTTGTTGGGGGCCAAGACCAGGGTGGGCAGGCCCACTTCGGCCACCACCCCGGCCATGGTGAAGGTTTTGCCCGAACCGGTCACTCCCAGAAGCACCTGGTTGGGCGCCCCGTCCCTTAAATTGGCCGTAAGGCTCCGGATGGCCTCGGGCTGATCGCCCTGGGGGGAGAACTCGCTGACCAACTGAAAGGGGCTGGGGGAGGTCAAGGTTAAAATGCTCTAACGAACAAACTTCCAGGCGGTGGCCCCGCCCTTATCTTCCAGAAGGACGCCCCTGGCCAGAAGCTCATCCCGGAAGCGGTCGGCCTCGGCCCAATTTTTGGCGGCCCTGGCCGCGGCCCGGGCCGCGACCAGCTTTTCTATCTCCTCGGGCGCGAGCTCATCTTCCCGGCCGGGGGCCAGGGTTTTGAAAAAATCCTCCGGGTCCTGGCGCCACAGCCCCAGCCTTTCCCCCATGGACTCCAAGGCCGCAAAAAAGGCGGCCGCTTCCCCGGGCCGGCCTTCCTGGACCGCCCGGTTCAGGATCCGCACCAGGTCAAAGACCACCCCCAGGGCCTTGGCCGTGTTAAGGTCCTCGTCCATGGCCTCCTGAAACTTGTCCAGAAAGGGTGAAGACCGATCCTGGTCCGGAGATTGCCCCGCCATATACTCCCGGGCCGCGGCCAGGGCCCGGTAAACGCGCTCCAGGGCTTTTTCCGCCTCGATAAGGGCTTCGTCGGAAAAATCCAAAGGTCCGCGATAATGCTTGGAGGCCAGGAGAAAACGCAGGGTTTCGCCGCCGAATTTTTTCAGGATGTCCTTGACCGTGAAGAAGTTGCCCAGGGACTTGGACATCTTTTCATTATTGAGCCGCACGAAGCCGTTATGGGTCCAGAACCGGGCCATGGTCCGGCCCAGGGCCCCGGACTGGGCCAACTCGTTTTCATGGTGGGGGAAGATGAGGTCCAGCCCTCCGCCGTGGATGTCGAAGGCCGCCCCCAGGAGGCGGAAGCTCATGGCTGAACATTCGATGTGCCAGCCCGGCCGGCCCGGGCCCCAGGGGCTGGGCCAGGCCGGTTCGCCGGCTTTGGCCGCCTTCCAGAGGGCGAAGTCGGCCGCGCTCCTCTTGCGTTCGTCCACGGCCACCCTGGCCCCGGCTTGCTGTTCCTCCAAAGTACGGCGGGATAGGCGGCCGTAGGCGGGATAGGCGGCCACGTCAAAATAGACGTCCCCTTCCAACTGGTAGGCCAGGCCCCGGTCCATAATGGCCCCAATGTCCTCGATCATGGCCTGGATGTAGTCCGTGGCCCGGGGGGTATGGGTGGGCTCAAGGCAACCCAGGGCCGCCATGTCCTCGGCGTAGCTTTCCGTGTGGCGTTGAGCCAGGGCCCGCCAGTCCTCGCCTTTTTCCTCGGCCCGCCTGATTATCTTGTCGTCCACATCGGTGTAGTTGCGGGCATAGGTCACCTCGAAGCCCAGAGCCTGGAAATGACGCACCAGAAGGTCGAAAGCCACCGCGGCCCGGGCGTGCCCCACATGGGCGTGGTCATAGACTGTGGGGCCGCAGGCGTAAAGGGTGACCCGGCCGGGATCAAGGGGGACGAAGGTTTCCAACTGGCCGCTCAGGGTGTTGTGAAGTCTCAAGGCCATATCATGATCCCTCTGCAGAAAAAATTAAGGGCTTGTTCTTAAATAAAAAATTTTGTTCTCTGGCAAGACGCGAACACTCTTTAAGCGCAGAAATATATGAACATATTTCGAGCAATAAAAAACGTGAGCAACGCCGCCAGGGGGCAAAAAGATTATTTAAGGCGGCCGGCGGCCAGTTCCAGGGCCACATCCACCAGACCGGCCAGGCGGTCGTTATGGGTGACGATGACCGCGGCCAAATGGCATTCAGCCACCAGTTCCAGGATCAGGGCCGAGACTCCGGCGGCGCTTCGGGCATCTAGATTTCCCGTGGGCTCGTCGGCCAGGAGCACCCGGGGTTCCATGACCAAGGCCCGGGCCAGGGCCACCCGCTGCTGTTCGCCCCCGGAGAGGAGCCCGGGCCGATGGTCCAGCCGCCCGCCGAGACCCACCCGCTCCAAAAGGGGGCGGGCCCGGGCTTCGGCCTCGGTCGGGCCGAGGCCGGCCAGGCGGACCGGGAGGGCCGCGTTCTCCAGGGCCGTGAAATCGCCCAAGAGATGGTGGAACTGAAAGACGAAGCCGATGGAGCGGTTGCGCCAGGCGGCCAGTTCATCTTCGCCGCGATCGTAAATCGACCGGCCTTCAAAAAGGACCTGGCCGCCGGTGGGCCGGTCCAGGCCGCCCAGGGCATACAGCAGAGTGGATTTGCCGATGCCGGAAGCGCCCACTATGGCCAAGGAACGGCCCCGCTCCACGGCCATATCCAGGCCGTCGAGGATCCGCAATTCCTCTCCGCCGCTCTGAAAAACCCTGGTCAGGCCCCGGGCTTCCAGTACGGGTCCGCCGTCGCCGACGGCCGCGCCTGGGGAACCTGGACTATTCATAGCGCAGTATCTCCACCGGATCCGTCCGGGCGGCCTGACCGGCCGGATAGAGGGTGGCCAGATAGCTTATGATAACGGTCACGGCCAGGGTCAGAATAATGTGGATGGCCCGCATTTCCACGGGCAGACTGTCCATCATGTAGACATCGGCCGGCAGTTGGATGAATTTGTATTTCCGCAATAAAAGACAGAGCCCCACCCCGAAGGCCAAGCCCCCGGCGGCCCCGGCCAGGCCCACGGTCAGGCCCTGGAGGGTGAATATGCGGCGGATCTGCCGGCTGGTGGCCCCCATGGATTTCAGGATGGCTATGTCGCGTCTTTTCTCCGTGACCATCATGATAAGGGTTGAGACGATGTTGAAGGCGGCCACGACCACGATGAGGGTCAGGACCACGAACATGGCCGTCTGTTCCAGTTTCAGGGCGGCGAAGAGATTGAGGTTGCGCTGCATCCAGTCAGTGGCCCAGTATTCATCGGGGCCGGCGGCGGCCAGAAGGGCCTCGCGGACCTGATCGGCCTTGTAGATGTCATCCACCATGACTTCAATGGCCGAAACTTCGTCCTCCAGGGCCAGGAGGGACTGGGCCTCGGCCAAGGACAGATAGGCCAGATTGGCATCGTATTCATACAGGCCGCTGTGGAAGGTTCCGGCCACCTGAAAGGCCCGGGTCAGGGGCGAGCGGGTGCCTAAGGGGGTCACCCGCCCGAAGGGCGAGATGATCTTTACCTGGTCGTATTGGTAGGCGCCCAACTGGGCGCCCAGTTCCCGCCCCAGGAGAATGGGCGGCTCGGTCAACCGGTCCGGGTCTTGAAACAGTTCCAGGGCTCCCGGCGACAGGCCCAGGCTGGTCACCTGGCCCCCGCCGGAGGACAGATCAAAACCCTTGACCATCACTCCGTGGGGCCCGCCGGGGCCGGTGGCCAGCACCTGACCGTAAACATAGGGCTCGACCGACCTGACGCCGGGCACAGCCCGGAAGCGGGCCGCCAGTTCCGGCCAGTTGCGGATGCCGCCCCCGAAGTGCATGACCACCACGTGGGAAGTCATGCCCAGGAACTTCTCCTTCAGGTTGCTCTCGAAACCGGCCAGCACGGCCAGCACCACGATGAGGGCGGCCACTCCCAGGCCCACCCCCCCCACGGAAATGACCGTGATCATGGAGATGAAGTTTTCCTTACGCCGGGCCCTTAAGTAACGGAAGGCTATGTAATTTTCAATGCCCAAGGGCAGCCTGCGGCCTTAAATGGGGAAAGAGGATGACGTCCTTGATACTGGGTACATCCGCCAGGAGCATGACCAGGCGGTCCACCCCCACGCCCTCTCCGGCGGCCGGGGGCATGCCATACATCAGGGCCCGGACATAGTCCTCGTCCTGATACATACCCTCCTCGTCGCCGGCGGCCCGGACCTCGGCCTGGTGCCGGAAACGCTCCCGCTGGTCCAGGGGATCGTTCAATTCGGAAAAGGCGTTGGCCAGTTCCCGGCCGGTGATGAAAAGCTCAAAACGGTCGGTCAGGAGCGGATCATCTTCATTGCGGCGGGCCAGGGGACTTATATCGGCCGGGTAGTGGGTGATGAAGGTGGGATCGACGAGATTCGGCTCCACCCGGATATCGAAAATCTTGGCCTGGATCTTGCCCAAGGTGTCCTGGTCTGATTTTTCGCCGCCCAGTTCTCTTAAGTGGTCCAGGGCCGCCTGACGGTCGGTCAGGACCGCGGGCGGCGCGCCGCCGATTTCCACCAGGGCCTGGTGAAAGCGCAGCCGGGGCCAGGGCCTTTTGAAATCCACCGGCCGCCCCTGGTAGGTGAAGGCGGTCGCGCCCAGGACTTCCAGGGCCACGGCCTCGAACATCCGCTCGGTCAATTCCATCAGATCGTTGAAATCGGCGTAGCTCTGATAAAACTCCAGGGCCGTGAACTCGGGGTTGTGCTGGATGCTGATGCCCTCGTTGCGGAAGCAGCGGTTTATCTCGAAGACCCGGTCGAAGCCGCCAACCAACAGGCGCTTGAGATAGAGTTCCGGGGCGATCCTGAGGTAGAGGTTCCGGTTCAGGGCGTGGTGCATGGTCTCGAAGGGTTTGGCCGCCGCGCCCCCGGGGATGACGTGCATCATGGGGGTTTCCACCTCCAGGAAACCTTCATTCTCCAGGAATTTCCTGAGGGCGGAGACTATCCTGGTCCTTAAGTGAAAGACCCGGCGGCTGCCCTCGCTCATGATGAGGTCCACATAGCGCCGCCGGTAGCGCAATTCAGCGCTCAACTCGTGAAACTTCTCCGGCAGGGGCCACAGAGATTTGGTCACCAGTTCCAGGTGGCCGGGCAGAAGGGTCAATTCCCCGGTCCTGGTCTTAAAGAGGCGGCCCTTGACTCCCACCAGGTCCCCTATATCCAGTTTTTTGAAAAGATCCAGGGCGGCCTCGGCCCCGGACTGGCGGCGGAGATAGACCTGGATCCGGCCGCTGGCGTCAGAAAGGTCGAAAAAGACGCTTTTGCCGTAGTCGCGGCGGGCCATGACCCGGCCGGCCAGGGCGAAAACCTCGGTCAGTTTTTCAAAGTCGTCGTGGCCCAGGTCTCCGAAACGGCCGCGCAGGTCGCTGATCACATGGGTCGGGCGGAAGGTGTTGGGATACAGGCCCAGGCCTTCGGCGGCCAGGTCCCGGGCCTTGTCGAAACGGGCCCGGATGACGGGGCTGGTTTCGTCATCATCTCCGGACGGAGGCGGGGGGAACTCGGGGGCGGAATGGGTCATGGCCTATCCTTGGGGGCGTTTAAAATTCAATCCGTTATTATACCCCCTCCCGGCCTGACCGTCAATCACCGTCTAGGGTAGGAGACCGGCCTCAAGCTCTCATCACCCGCATGGCATTGAAAACGGCCAGGAGGGCCACGCCCACATCGGCAAAGACGGCCTCCCACAGGCCGGCAACGCCGAGCGCGCCCAGGAGAAGGAACAACACCTTAACCCCGACGGCAAACACGATGTTCTGCCAGGCGACGCGCCTGGTGAAACGGGCGACTTCCATGGCCGCAACCAGCTTTGACGGCTCATCGGTCATCAGCACCACATCGGCGGCCTCTATGGCCGCATCGGAGCCCAGGGCCCCCATCGCCACGCCCACATCGGCCCTGGCCAGCACGGGCGCGTCATTGAGGCCGTCACCCACAAAGGCCAGTTGGCCCCGGGACCGTTTTCGGCTACCGAGCATTTCCAGTTTTTCGACTTTCTGCTGAGGCAAAAGGCCGCCGTAAACCTCGTCCAGCTCCAATTCCTCCGCGACAGCTTCGGCCGCCCGCTGGTCATCGCCCGTCAGCATGACCACCTTGACGCCCCTGGCCTTAAGGGCGGCCACGGTCCGGCGGCTGTCCGGCTTTATTTCATCGGAAATGACCAGGGAGCCCATGAACACGCCGCCCTCGGCCACATAAACCATGGTCCCGATGCCCGGAGATTCCTCGAAGGCCACGCCCATCTCCGCCATGAACTCCCGGTTCCCGGCCAGGATAGTCCGGCCGGCCGCTTTCACGCTCACGCCCCTCCCCGCTGTCTGTTGGAACTCCGTAAGCTGGTCCGTATCCATTTCCCGGCCGTATTCAGAAATGACCGACCGCGCGATGGGATGGCCGGAGAAGGCTTCGGCCCGGGCGGCGGCGGCCATTAGCTCCCCGGAGCTGAAGCCTTCGGCGGGCCTGACCGCGGTGACCTTGAACACGCCTTTGGTCAGAGTCCCGGTCTTGTCGAAGACCACCGTATCAAGATGGTCGAGGGCCTCCAGGTAATTGCCGCCCTTGATCAGAATGCCCTTGCGGGAGGCTCCGCCCAGCCCCCCGAAGAAGCTGAGCGGAACGGAAACCACCAGAGCGCAGGGGCAGGAGATCACGAGAAAAATCAAACTCCGGCCCAGCCATTCCGCCCACGGGCCGCCGAACATCAAAGGCGGCAGAAGGGCTATAAGCACGGCGAGCCCGACCACGACGGGAGTGTAAACACGAGCGAATTTCGTAATGAAGTTTTCGGTCGGGGCTTTACGGCCGGCCGCGTTTTCCACCAGGTCAAGGATTTTAGCGACTGTGGATTCTCCATAAACCTGCCTCACTTCGATCGCCAGCACCCCGTCCTGGTTGAGGCAGCCCGACCAGACCGTATCGGTCGCGGAAACCAGGCGGGGGATCGGTTCCCCGGTCAGCGCCGCCATATCCAGGCTCGCCCGGCCCTCTATCACCACGCCGTCCAGAGGGATTTTATCCCCGGGCCCGACCACGATAACCTCACCGACCCCCACGGTTTCGGGCGCGACTTTCACCAGCCGGCCGTCCTGTTTTAAAACCGCGAAATCCGGCCTGAGGTCCATCAGGCGGGCGATGGATTTCTTCGATTTACCGACCGCCAGGTTTTGAAAATACTCGCCAACCTGGTAAAACAGCATGACACCGACAGCCTCGGCATATTCACCTAGGGCAAAAGCGCCAAGGGTTGCGGCGGTCATGAGAAAATTTTCATCCAGACCCCTTCCGATACCCTTAAGCCCCCGCCACACGACTTCGAGACCAAGGAGCAGATAACCGAAAACGAAGATCGGGACATACAAACCAGAGCCAAAAAAATTTTCCAAAGCCAGGCCAGCGACCAAAATCACGGCCCCGGCCAAGAGCCTGAAAGGTCCGGCCGATTCGATCTCAGCGGCCAATCCCAAACAGGCCAAACCTTTCAGCCAATATTCCCTGATCACGCCTGGGGGCCCCCTGTTGATAAGAGCTCGTTCATTTATGGCCAACATATTCACTTCCGCCATTGATGTCAACTTGATTCGTTTTTTTCTGGTATGATAGGGGAAATCACGCGGGGGCACGGATAGGGCCCGCCGGGAAAGGCTTGAACATGACGGAACCGGAAACGGCAGGTAATACGGGCCTGTCGCCTTTGGACCGCCGGCTGGTGGAGATCGAACTGGCTGAAACCTTCACCGCCGTCCTGACCGAGCGCTACGGTTCCGGGGCGGCCCGGGAAATTTTAAGGGAGGTCGTGGGCCAGGCGGCCGCCCGTTCGGCGGCTGAAATCCGCCGCCGGATCCCGGAACCGACCCTGGCCGACCTGTGGGATGTCTGGCAGGCCCTAGGCGGCGACGGCCGGCTGGAGCTGGAACTTTCTGAACTGAGCCCAGGCGTTCTGCGCTTCCGCGTCCGGCGCTGCGCCTACGCCGAAGCCTACCGGGCACTTAACCTTTTGGAGTTGGGCCTGGAGTTCAGTTGCCGCCGGGACGCCCCCCTGGCCAAAGCCCTCTTGCCCGGAGTGGCGCTGCGCCAGTCGCCCACCCTCATGGAGGGCCACGACGGCTGCCTTTTTGAATACCGGTGGCCTGAATAATTTCGCCCGGCTCTTGCCTTTGGCGGCCGGGCGTATTAGAATAGTTATTTATCGTCGGCGGCGCGGACCGCCGGAAACCGGTGTTATTTATGGCCGGCGGAGCCATCGCCGGCCGAGGGCGCCCGAATCGGGCCTTGGGCCAGAAGGAACCTGTCGTCCCGGCCTCCGGCCAGAAGGGCCGGCCCGGCCTGGGCCAGAAGGGCCAGACCCTGGCTGGCCCGTTCGATAGCCGTCAACTGCTGGGCCCGATGGCCGGTGACGGCCCGGAGGCGGACCTTGGCCAACCCGGGCCCATAGACGCCTAGTTCCCGGGCCGCGGCCCGGCTGAGGTCGATGACCCGGCCGGGCACGAAGGGGCCGCGGTCGTTGATGCGCAAGGTCATGCTCCGGTTATTTTCAAGGTTCCTGACCTCAACCCAGGTGTGGAGCGGCAAGGTCTTATGGGCGGCCGAAATCTTGTCCATGTCGTAAACTTCGCCGCTGGCCGTCTTGCGGCCGTGAAAAGGCTCGCCGTACCAGGAAGCCAGGCCTTTTTCCCTGAACCCGTTGGCCGAAGCCAGAATATAGTAGCGCCGGCCCTTGACCACATAAGACTTTCCCTTCCCCTTGCCGGAGAAAGAAAGCCCGCAATTGGCCAGAGACAGCACCAGGGCCAGCAACATAAGAAATTTGACGCATTCCATTCCGCCCCGCCAGATCCCAAGACCCAACCAGGAGTGGAAGGATTTTCGACCATGAAACCCTCTGGATCCAGTCAACATTGTTCCGGCCTCCTTGCCCTGCTCCCAGCCCTGGCGGCTCTCTTCGCCTGGGCGGTCCTCTCCGCCGTCATCTCTCCGCCCCTGCTCCAGGCCGAAGAGCCGACGGTCCTGGCTCAGGCCGGAAAAACCTCGGCCAAAACCAAAACTCAGACCAAGCCGGCCAAACCGAAAGCCGAGACCCTTCCCTGGCCTCAAAACGTAACGACCCTGGCCGGCGAGGGCGCTGTGCTGGTAGTGGACAACCACGCCCATCCCGGGCAGCCCCGGGAGCTTTACGCCCTCAATGCGGAGAAAGATTTCATCCCCGCGTCCATCCTTAAAATCGTCACTTCCGGGGCCGCACTTGAATTTTTAGGCCCTGATTTCCGCTTCAAAACCGACTTCCTTCTGACCAAAAACAACGACTTGTGGATAGTCGGATATGGCGACCCACATCTGGTGTCGGAAGAATTGGCCCTGGTGGTCAAGGAGTTGCAAAAACGGGGCCTGAAAAAAGTCCGAAATATCCTTATAGACAACTCCTATTTTCAAAAAGATATCATACTCGATGGCAACACCCAAACCCGCTCACCATTCGACGCCTACAACGGGGCCTATGGCGCCAACTTCAACACCGTCGCCTTCAAAAGAGACAAAAAAGGTCAGGTGTCACGCGCCGCCGAACACATCCCCCTGACTCCCCTGGCCCTCAAGGTGGCCGCCCAGACCAAGGGCCCGGGCGTCTTCACCTTCAACATTTCCGAAAGCCCCCAGGCGGCCGAACTCAATTCCGGGGAAATTTTCAAAGCCCACCTTAAAGAAGCAGGCCTGCCGGTGGAAGGGGAAATATTGACCGGCCAGACCGCCCCGGCCCGCCGCAAGATATTCTATCGGCACGAATCTTCCCTGCCCTTGGAAGCGGCGGTCAAACTCCTGATGGAGCACTCCAACAATTTCATGACCAACCAGATTTTCCTGGCCCTGGGAGCCGAGTTCTACGGGCCTCCGGCCAGCCTGGAAAAATCCCAGGCGGTCATGAACGCCTTTTTTCAGCGGCACAGCCTCAAACCCATAACCATGGGCGACGGTAGCGGCCTGAGCCGCCTAACCACCATGACCGCCCGGCAGATGGCCGAGGTACTGGCCGTGGTGGAACCTGGCCGCGGCGTCTTCTCCCGCAGCCAGGACGGCCTGGTGCTGTCCAAAACCGGCACCATGAGCGACATCAAGACCCTGGCCGGCTATCTCGAACGCCCGGGGGAGCCGGACCGCCCCTTAAGCTTTGTCATCCTTCTCAACGGCCCCAATTACAACGGCGTCCGGGACCAGATCCTGGACCTTCTCAAGGACAGGTTCCTGGCCGCCCCGCCCAGCGTCGGGAGCGGATAAAGCGGTCTTGCCCATTTCCCGGAAAAGGTTTATGCTGGGATAATCCAGCCCGCCCCAGGCGGGCGACACCATTTCAAGTTGGCCTAAAATGCCCAATTACCTGACCTCCCCCACCCAGTTGCGCGATGAATTGGACAGCCGGCTGAACTGTTTCGGCGAATTCACCCCGAATGACTCCATCTGCCTCAGATCCTGCGCTCTGAACATCAACTGCGCCATAGCCAAGAACAAGTTTCTCGGCTTCCAGCTTCTGGACGACTCCGGGGCGCCCCTCAGCCGTTTCGAGGCCTTTGAAGCGGAATAACCATGTTCCGGCAAAAAGGACGAGGCCATAAGATCCAGCGGGCGGGGTGGCTTTTTCTTTTGGCCGTCATCCTGGCCGGCTGCCCGGCCCCGGGCGGCAGGCCTTGGGACAGCCTGAGCCAAAAGGCCCGGGACAACGGCTTTAAGCCCGTCAACTTCAACAGCCCCCCCTTTCTCCTGGCCGGACTCCTCAAGGGGCAGCCCGGCTCCGGGGCCCTGGTCGTCTATCTGGAAGGCGACGGCCGGGGCGTGGTGCGGGGCCTGGTCACCCAGGACCCCACCCCGGGCCAGCCCCTGAGCTATGAACTGGCCGCGGCCGACCCGGCCCCGGCCGTGCTCTATCTGGCCCGCATCGGCCAATATCAGCCCACCCAGACCGGCCAGGAGTTCCAGCCCTACTGGTCCGACAAGCGCCTGGCGGACGAAGCGGTGGCTGCGGCCAGTTCCGCCATCGACGAGGCCAAACGCCGACTTTCGGCCAGGCAGATACACCTCGTCGGCTATTCCGGCGGCGGCGGACTGGCCCTGCTTCTGGCCCAACGCCGGACCGATGTGGCCAGCCTGGTGACGGTGGCCGGACTTTTGGACACTCAGTGGTGGGTCCGGGAAAAAAACTACCACCCCCTGACCGGCTCCCTTAATCCGGCCGACCAGGCCGCCAGGCTGGCCGGCCTGCCCCAGGTGCATTTCTACGGTTCCTTTGATCCCATAATTCCCGGGGCCATGAGCGGCCACTTCCAGTCCCTGGCCCCCTTCACCAGTTTCCAGAGGGTGGAAGTCCAGACCAATCACTGGAAAAACTGGGCCGAATGGTGGCCGGACCTTCTGAAACTCCATGTCCTGCCCCTAAGGTCCCGGGCGGGAGACCGCCCGGACGGCGCCTGATCCCCTGCCGCAACCCATCAAAAAAATTTAAAATATGGCCTGACCAGACCTCAACATCTAGTGGGCGGCGGCGGTCGACCCCTATATAAAGTTTTCGCAAAAGTTTGTTCAATAGGGCTTGACTTTTATGAAAAAATGCATATTATATAAATTGTCATATAAATGATATGTAAGTAAACATAGTGATCCCCCGCCGTCGAACCCCCGCCTTCTTCCCATTGCCAGACCCCTCTTCCGACCCTCCTTTCCGGACGGCGGCCCTAAGCGGTCGCCGTCCCGCCGTTTAAGTCCGGACCGCTTGGAAACAGGGCCGGCCCGTGCTATACTTAATAGTTCGAACACGGCTGAAGCTTACTAGAGGTGTAAAGATGAAAAGCTCTGTTCCGGCCCTGGCGGCTTTCGGCCTCCTGATCCTCATCCTGGGCGGTTGCACCGCCTCCCTGGGGGGCGACGCCTCCCTCAAAAAGGAAGTGGACGCCCTGCGCCGGGAAGTGGACACCCTGAAAAATCAGAACCGCCTGGGGGAATTGAAGGGCGAGTCGGAAACAGCCGCTCTGCGGACTGAGTTGGAACGCCTGTCCGCCGAAAAGGCCGCCAGCCAGGACCCGGCCCTGAAACAGCAATTGGAAATCCTAAGCGCCCGCCTGGAACGCCTGGAAAAAAATGTCGGCCTGCCCCCCGCCCAGAGCCAGGCCGCCGCCCCGCCCGCGGCCAGGAGGGAGCAGCCGCCCGCTCCCCCGGAACCGGCCGCCAAAAGTGCCTACGAAGAGGGAAAACTACTTTTCGACCGCAAGGACTACCGCCAGGCCACGGAACTTTTCCGGAACTATCTCCGCGAGGAACCGAAAGGAGCCAACGCCGCCGCGGCCCAATTCTATATCGGCGAATCCCTGTATTCGGAAAAGCGATACGAAGAAGCCATCCTGGAATACCAAAAAGTGGTTGAGGGGTTCCCCAAGAGCAGCCAGGTACCCACCACGCTTTTAAAACAGGGCCTGTCCTTCCAGGCTCTGGGGGACGGGAGCAGTGCCAAGCTCCTCTACCAGAAGGTGCTGAACAATTACCCCAAAAGTTACGCCGCCGGGGTGGCCAGAGAGCGGCTCAAAGGCCTCTGATATCCTAACCGCTAAAGGTAAAAATTCCGTGAACCGCCGCCCCTCAGGCGCCGCCCTGCGCCCCCTTCTGGCCCTGCAGATAATGCTCATCATCTTCTCCCTGGCCATGGCCCTGGTCAAGGTGGCCGCCGAAGCCTGGTCTAGGGAGGGCTTCTGGTCGCCCGGAGTGCTGGGGACCCTGGCCGGAGCGGTGTCCATAATGGCCCTCTACGCCGTGGGCTGGCAGAATATCCTCCAGCGCCTGCCCCTGACCGTGGCCTATTTCAACCGGGGCCTGGTCGTCTTCTGGGGCCTGTTGTGGTCGGCGGTTCTTTTCGGCGAAGCCCTGACCTTCTTCAACCTCCTGGGCACGGCGGTCATCTTCGCCGGCCTGGCCCTGGTGAACCGGCCGTGACTATGGCGGCCACGGGCCTGTTGCTCCTGACTTCCTTTCTGGCGGCCCTGTCCCAGATCTGGCTGAAGGAGAGCGCCATGACCACCCATGAAAGCCGGCTGGCGGAATTCCTGAACCCGCGGGTGATCGCGGCCTACGCCCTGCTGACCCTGACCGTCCTGATAAACGCCTGGGCCCTGCGCTGGCTGACCTTCAAGTGGTCGGTGGTGCTGGGCAGCACGGCCTACATCTTCGTGATAGTGCTGAGCCGCCGGCGCTTTGGGGAGACCCTGAGTCCGGCCAGGCGCTGGGGGGTGGGGCTGATCTTGGCGGGTCTCTGCCTGTTTCCCCTCTAATTGACCATCTTCCCAGGCCGGCTTGACTTTTTCGGCCCCCTGTGCTAAAGAAAATAAAGACCAAGGTCACGAAGACCGCTCCGGAGCCAGGAAGGCTCCCGGGCGGCTTTTTTATTCTCAGGGAGGCAACTTTATGAAATTGAAATTACCCGCCGCTCTCCTGGCGGCCGCTGTATTTTTCGCGTTCCCGGCCGGCCCGGCCCGGGGTCATTTCGGCATGGTCATTCCTTCCACCCCCACGGTCATGGAAATGCCCGAAGCTGACATCGTGCTGGATATAAAATTCTGGCACCCTTTTGCGAATGTCGGTATGGATATGGAAAAACCTAAAACCTTCCAAGTATTCACCGGCGGCCAAGCCGTCGATCTTCTGCCCAAACTCAAGGAAGGCAAACTCAGAAATTTCAAAAAATGGACCGTCGACTATAAAGCCGACCGCCCTGGACTTTATGTTTTCGCCATGGAACCCGCGCCTTACTGGGAGCCGGAAGAAGACAAGTTCATAATCCATTATACCAAGGCCTACGTCAGCGCTTTTGGCGACGATGATGGCTGGAACGAGCCGGTGGGCCTGAAAACAGAAATAGTGCCCCTGACCAACCCCGGCACCCTTTACGCCGGCGGGTTGTTCACCGGCCGGGTGATTCTGGATGGAAAGCCTGTCCCCGGCAGCGAAGTTGAAGTGGAATGGTACCCCGGGGAGAACAGGCAAGGCCAGGCCCCCAACGAGGCCATGATCGCCTTGTCTCTGGTGGCCGATGACAACGGAGTCTTCAGTTTCGCCGCTCCCAAAAGCGGCTGGTGGGGTTTTGCCGCCTTGAATGAGGCCGATCACAAGCTTAAGCGGGAAGGCCAGGACAAGGATATTGAACTGGGCGGGATCATCTGGGTCTACTTCCACGATATGAAGGACGCGGCCCCCTATACCGGCAAGTAAAGGCAGCGCTTAAAATTTTGGAGGAATCCATATGAACCGCAAAAGCGGCGCGGCGATTTGCGCCGCACTTATTTTATGGCTTTCAGCGGCCGGGGCGGAGGCTCATTCCGTATACATCTTCGCCTTCCCGGATAATTCGCAAATCTGCACCAACAGCTATTTCGGCGCCAAAAATAAAGTTCGCGGCGGCCAGGTCAACATGGCCACGGCTTCGGGAGAAATTCTGGCCACAGCCCAAACCGATGAGCAAGGCAATGCCTGTTTTCCGCCCCCGGAATCGAACCAGGATTTGATTTTTACGGTGAAGGCCGGCGACGGGCACCGAGCCGAATTCAAGTTGCCGGCCTCGGCTATTGAAAACGGAGGATTATTGGAATCCCATAAGGAACCGGTTGAACACGGTGACGCGGCGGAAATAACCTATTCACCCGCGTGCGCCGGAGGATTGACCAGCGACGACTTGCGCCAGGCCTTGGCGCCGATCATGCGGAAGCTGGCCGAAATGGAAAGCGCGCAAAACAGCCGCATTCATCTTAAAGATATAATCGGCGGGCTGGGCTGGATCCTCGGCCTGGCCGGAGCGGGCCTCTGGGCAACCAGCCGGAAAAACACGGCTGAAACAAGGGAGAAATCCTGATATGCACATTTCCGAAGGCGTTTTGTCCGGGCCGGTGCTGGCCGGCGGCGCGGTTCTGGCCCTGGGCGGCCTGACCCGGGGCCTTCGGGAACTTAAGGCCGACGACCTGCCCCGGGCCGCCCTTCTGGCCGCGGTCTTTTTCACCTCCTCTCTCATCCATATCCCCATCGGCCCCTTCTCGGCCCACCTAATCCTCAACGGACTTTTGGGCCTGGTGCTGGGTTGGGCCGCCTTTCCGGTCATCTTCGTCGGGCTTCTGCTCCAGGGAGTCCTTTTCCAATACGGGGGCCTGACTGTCCTGGGGGTCAACACCTTCAACATGGCCGGGCCGGCCACGGTCCTGGGTCTGGCCGGCCGGTCCGCCCTGGCCCGGTTCGGCTGGCGGGCAGCGCCAATCTGCGCCTTGGCGGCCGGTGGCGGGGCGGTCCTGGCTTCCGGTCTCTTGTCGGCCTTAAGCCTCGGCCTGTCCAGCGATGAATTCGCGGCCGCGGCCGCGGCCTTCGGGCTGGCCCACCTGCCGGTGGCGGCTCTTGAGGCCCTGGTGACCTTGTTCGCCGTTCAATTTCTGCGCCAGGTCCGGCCGGGCCTACTGGGCCGGGCGGACTGAGCCCGCCCCTTATTTTACGCTGATAGAATTTTTTCTGGCCTCGCGACTTAAAGATGAAGCGGGAAAGCTTGCGGGAACTGTAATAAAATTATAATTTTTTGCATATACTGGTTGCGGGAGGCGGAAGTTTTGACCGGGCAAGGGAAACCGTATTACGCCGCCGGGGACAGATCAAAAAAGTCCGGGCTCGGCCTTCCATGGGCCAAACGCATCAGGCGGAGTCCTTCTTCACCCATATACCGCAACAACAGTTTTTCCGGAGCCGCAGCCAGATCTACAACCATCAACGCATCCAGTGTGCCGAATCCTCGATCCTCATGAAAACCGGCAATGCGGCCTCCTAATTGCAGGTATTGCTTGAAGAGAACAGGCAGCCCCTTTCCTCCCTCAAACCCTTTAACCGCCCGGTCCAGGACCTTGTATTCCAGCCCGCGGGCATCTGGTGTGTTGATTCCGCAATATGGCTTGGGCCGGCACCGCCCCTCGACCAGACCCGCCAGGCCGGGCGCGGCATAAAATTCTTCCAGGTGTTGACACAACATGAAGATTGATTCCGGGGCATAGCCCATCCGACCAATACTTGAGGACCCGAAAAGCGTACGCGCCCTGAACCTGGCAGCCAGGCGGGCAATTCCTTTCCAGAGCATCAGCAAAGGAGCATAATCACGCTGATAGTCCGACGCCACAAAGGCGCGCCCCAATTCCATGGATATGCCGCAGCGCTCAAAAAATTTCCCCTTGAAGCGGAACAGCGAGGCTGTATATAGAGTCTTCAACTCGGCCAGGGATATGGGCGGGAAAATACAACGGGCCCGGTACCCCCCGGCAATGCTCCCGGCGGCCTCATCCCAGAGTACGAGATGTATGTAGTGCGGATCAAAACGGTCCAGATCCAGGGCCCGGCCACTGCCCTCATGGACAGTGCGGAAAGTACTCTCGCGCAAGCGGCCCAGCTCGCGTATAAGATGCGGCGATTTTTGGGGGGCCACGCAAAATGTTCTGAATCTGCCTTCCTGGACCAAAAGGCTTTGCGGCGGCAGCAGGCGGATCTCCTCTTCTAAGATCCCGCGGGCCGAAGAGGACGCTATGGGGATCGGCCAAGCCGGGTGAGCTCTCGTTCGGCCCAAGGCGTAGCACCGGGCTCGAATATAGGCGGTCCGCTTCTTGTCATCACGAAGCTCGCGCAATAGTCCGGGCTCTACTATTTCGCCGACCCGAAGGCAAATTTTACGGCCGCGCTGGCGCCACAACTCACGTGGCAGGAGCAAGGTTCGCAGGATAGGGTGGACACAACCCGCGGCCTGGAAAAGCAGACTGTTGCGGCCCTCGAAATAAAGCGGAACAATTGGGGCGTTAGTCAGACGTGCCAAGCGTCCCACCAAAGAATTCCATTCCGGGTCAAGGACCCGTCGTTCCCGCAGATGCCAGTGTGAAACCACGCCCGAGGGGAAAACAGCCAGAAGGCCTCCTTTTTCCAAATGTGACAGGGCCTCTCGCAAGCTGGGCACATTGTCCGGCCCCCCTTTTCCGCTAAACACATTGACGGGAATGAAAAGATGGCGCAGTTCCGGTATACGGCACAACATATGGTTGACGAGTATCTTAAAGTCAGGCCTCATCCGGAGACCCAACGCCGCCAGCACCAACCCTTCCACCGCGCCGAAGGGATGGTTCGCCGCCAGAATCAGCGGGCCTGAAGCCGGCAGGCTGTCAAAGGTCCCGCTAAGCATTTCGGTGGTGATATTCAATGCTTCCAAAATACGGCCCGCAAAATCGACCGATCCGTCCGTCAGGGGCAGACCTTGGTAGCACTCCAGAAGAGGTTTGACTCCCGGAGCGTGGCGCAGTAGTCGGGCCATGGGAAAAAAGCGCTTGGGTTTCGGTGTATCCAGCAATGATGAAGCTAAGTGATTCATGGTTTCTCCAAGGCGAGGCAAAAAGTAAAATAGACTCGCAAAATTAACTATGACTGCCCACAGCCATACCTAATGACTGGGCCGGTCAGCCGTGAGCCCGATGGCGGATCAATTCCAGAGATCCATTGCCGTTTTCGATGATCGCGGTGCAGTTCTCCACCCAGTCGCCGGTGTTCACGTAACACATACTCTCTATGTTCCGTATGGCCGCATGGTGTATGTGTCCGCAGATAACCCCGTCCACGTTATTGTCGCGTCCGGTCGTCAGCAGCGCTTCTTCGAATTTGCCTATGAAATTCACAACCCACTTCACGCTACCCTTGATCCAGGCAGCTACCGAGCGATATTCCAACCCGAACAATCCCGTGAGGTTGTTGTAAGCCTGATTGAGTGCCGTAAGCAGGTCATAGGCCAGGTCCCCGAGGTGAGCCAGCCAGGGGATTTTGCGTATAACCTCGTCGAGCTGATCCCCGTGCATGACGAGAAACCGTTTTCCATCCGCCGTGGTGTGAATCGCCGTATCGGTCACTTCCACACGGACAGGCTTTTGGGTGCCGGAGAGGCGTAAAAAATCGTCGTGGTTGCCTGGTATATAAACTACGCGACTCCCCGTTCCCGCCTTGCTCATTATTGTCCGCAAGACCTCCTCGTGAAGTTCAGGCCAGTACCACGAATTTTTCAGCCGCCAGCCGTCTATAATGTCGCCGATCAAATAAAGAGTTTCCGCCTCGTATTGCTTCAAAAATGAAAGAATCAGATCCGCCCGGCAGGACCTAGTCCCCAAGTGCATATCCGAAAGAAATATCGTCCTGACCTTTATGGCGGTGCCGTTTCCTTCTATCTTCGGTCCAGCTTCCATGGCCCTTGTGTTTCCAACTGGCCTGAAGTCCTCTGACAGCCGGCTCACAAAAAAGGAGCGCAACGCTTCGAAATGTTCCGTTTTAGTCTCCTTGGCGCCCCAACCCACCCCATTAAACCCCCAACGGTCTATAGGTGCCTGTATCACTGTATTAAACCTCTCTGTTAGAAACCTCTGCCGAGTTGTCATAATGGGCAAACTGATAGCGGTAGGGGTTGCCGTAAAGCTCCCCCATGAACAGCCGATGCAAATTGGCGCGAATGTAGGTCCAGCCCATTCTAAAAACTCCATCTTGTTCGAGGCGTCTGAGATGGAAATAATAATATTGATTCAACATGCCGAAACTAATCTTCTCTTTTGAGGTTCGCCGTAAGTAATCGCAATCCTCACAAAGTACGATGGATTCATCGAACCCGCCCAATCTGGCGTGGGCGGTTCGGGTGGAAAAAAGACAGGCTCCGGCCGCCATGGGGAAAACACGCTGTCCCAGCCAGGAGGCGAAGTTGAAAATTCGCATACCAATTGAGGCCAAAGGAAGTGTTGCGTGACACTTCATGTAGACGCCGCCAATTTGCAGCCGACGGGTTTCGAGTTCTTCACCGGCTTTTTCCAGAAAATCATGATCCAGCCGAGTGTCGGCATCAAGAAAAAGCAGCCGTTCGCCCCGCGCCTGGGCCGCCCCCGTATTGCGTCCTAAGCTGACTCCCCGGCCAGACATCTCGATGATTAGCAGAGGCAGGCGGCCTGAAAAGGATCTGGCGATTTCTACCGTGGCGTCTGTGCTTTGGCTGTCTACCACGATCACTTCGAAATTCTTCACTGTCTGGCGTTCCAGGTCACCCAGGATATGCGGCAGGTTATGCTCCTCGTTCAAAGTGATGACTATTATAGATATTCCTTCCACGTTAAAATCTCCTTCGCTGAAGTGTTGATTGGCTTGTTTGGAGAGACCCTGCCTTCATCAGGCGGCTGACGCAGGCGAGGTCGTCTCTCTGTCATTCCATGTCGACTTCCATACGGTTGGGGGAATACTTTCCTGGCCTAAGGTCTCCTCCTGGCTAGTAATTTAGCGGATGTCAGTAAAAGAAATGTGGTTGAAACCTTAAATATGTGTAAAAACAATACTATCCGACCAAGATAACAAAAGTCTTCTTTTTTTCGTCGTTCCAGCAAGGACTTTTCGCCTTTATCGCCGCTGGACTGATTTGTGTTATGGACTCTAATAAGGTAAAGTCGCCATGACAGCATTGATTATGGATAATAAAGAACCTCATGGCGGCTACCTGGCCGCGACCCCGGCCGGGGCCCTCAGTTGGGGGCCGCTTACGCCGGGGATCCTAAGGCGGCGTTACAAGCGCTTTCTGGCCGAAGTGGAACTGGCCGACGGGCGGCTGATCACGGCCCACACGGCCAACACCGGCCGCATGACCGGCTGCGCCGAGCCGGGCCGCCCGGTCTGGCTCTCCCACCACCCCGCGCCCGCCCGGCGCCTACCGTACACCTGGGAGATGATCCGGATGCCCGCCGCCTTGGTGGGCATCAATACCCAGGTGCCAAATCGCCTGGCGGCCCAGGCGGCCCGGGCCGGACTTCTGGCCGAATTGGACGGCCCGGCCGCGGTGGAGACCGAGGTGAAAAGCGGAACCAGCCGCCTAGACCTGCGCCTGACCGACCGGAAGGGCCGCGCCGTTCTGGTGGAAGTCAAAAACTCCACCCTGGCGGAAGACGGCACGGCCTATTTTCCGGACGCGGTCACGGCCCGGGGGGCCCGCCACCTGGACGAACTGGCCGCCCGGGCCAGGGAGGGGGAACGGTCAGCTCTCTTGATAGTGGTCCAGCGCGGCGACGCCGAACGCTTCAGCCCGGCCGACCACATTGACCCCGAATGGGGTCGACGTCTGCGCGTTGCCCTGGACCAAGGGGTGGAGATATGGATCTACCGGGCCGAACTGACTCTTAAGACCGTGGCCCTGGGCCCCCGGCTGCCCCTGGCCCTCTGATACCCCGCCTTGAACCTTCGGATAAATGGAAAAAAATATAGTCAAGGGCCGTGAACCCATATATAATGGGTGAAACTGGCCCCACCGCTATATAGCGGGGATTAACAAGGAGGACGTTCATGAAACCGTCCCTGGAACTGGTCCGCCAAGCCCAGGCCGAGGGTTTAAAGGCCCTGGAACGGGCTCCGGTCGAGCTTCTGGTCCAGGCCGCCCGCTTTCTGGCCCGGGCTCTGACCGAGGGCCGGGTCATCTTCCTCTGCGGCAACGGCGGCAGTGCCTCTCAGGCCCTGCATCTGGCCGGAGAACTGGTGGGCCGTTTCCTCCTGGAAAGGCCGGGGCTGCCAGCCGTGGCCCTGAACGCCGACCCGGCCATAATGACCGCGGTGGGCAATGACTACGGCTTTGACCGCATCTTCGCCCGCCAGGTCCAGGCCCTGATGAAGCCCGGCGATATTTTGTGGGCCCTGACCACCAGCGGCCGCTCGCCCAACATCCTGGCCGCCCTGGCCGCGGCCCGGGAGGCCGGAGGCCGGACTCTTCTGATGTGCGGACCGGCCGTGCCGGAGGACCTGGAAGTTGACCTGGCCCTCCCCGTCCAGGCCGCCGCGACCCCCCGGATCCAGGAAATGCACCTGTTTTACGGCCACACCTTATGCCACCTGGTCGAGCGCTGGCTCTTCGACGCCCCCGGGGAACTGGATTAAAGCTCCATGCGATCCTGGCCCGAACTGGATTTCAAGGCGGTGACCACCACCGACCTGGGCAGTCGGCCCTCCAAGGTCCGGGCGGCCGATTTCTCCCGCCCGGTTAGGCCGCATCTTACCCTGGCCGAATTCGCCTCCGGGCTGCCGAACATCCTGGCCGGAGCCGACCTAAGAGAGGCGGCCGGGCGCATCGCGGCCGCCCGGAAGGCGAACCGCCCGGTCATCCTGGGCTTGGGCGGCCATGTGGTCAAGGTGGGCCTGGGACCGGTCATCATAGACCTTTTGGAAAGGGGCTTGATCAGCGGCCTGGCCGCCAACGGTTCGGTCATGGTCCACGACGCCGAGGCGGCCCTGGCCGGGGCCACCAGCGAGGATGTGGCCGCGACCCTGGGGGATGGACGTTTCGGGGTCACGGCCCAGACCGGGGAACTTATCAACCGGGCCGCCCGGGCCGCCGCCGAGGCCGGCCTGGGGTTGGGCCGGGCCTTGGGCTTGGCCCTCCTGGAAGCCGCCCCGCCCCACCTGGACCTGAGCCTTATTGCCGCCGCCGCCCGCCTGGATCGGCCCATGACCATTCATACGGCCATCGGCACCGATGTCTACAACATCCACCCCGAAGCCGATGGGGCGACGTTGGGCGCGGCCAGTTTCAACGACTTTCGTCTTTTCTGCCGCCTTGTGGCCGATCTGGAGGGCGGAGTCTTCCTGAATCTCGGCTCGGCCGTCATCATCCCGGAAGTGTTTCTGAAAGCCCTGACCCTGGTCCGCAACCTGGGGCGCGAGGTGTGCGGCCTGACCACCATCAACCTGGATTTCATCCGCCACTACCGCCCTTCGGTGAACGTGGTGGAGCGGCCCACCCAGGACGGCGGACGGGGTTTTAATTTCATAGGCCACCATGAGATCATGTTTCCACTGTTGATGGCCCTGGTTCTGGAACAACTATAGCGACAAGGAGTGTCCCCATGAACGATGCTGAAATTCTGGCCTGGCGCCGAAAAGCCCAGGGCGAGGAACTGGTCGAAAAAATGACCCGCCGGGGTTTTTCGGCCAGCTACGTCCCCACCGCGGCCGAGGCCAGAGAAGCCGTGCTGGCCCTCCTGCCGCCCGCCGGGTCCATTGCCCTGTTGGGCAGCCAGACCATGAACCAATTGGGCGTCTTCGCCCATCTGCGCCAGAGCGGGCGGGACCTGGTGGACCACGCCACCCAGACCGCCGGCCTTACTCCGGCCGAGGCCAATAACTACAGGCGCGGGGTCTTCAGCGCGGCGGCCATGCTGGCCAGCGCCAACGCCATTGACCAGGAGGGGCGCCTTTACAATATCGACGGCATCGGCAACCGGGTGGCCGGGATGATCTTCGGCCCCGATTCGGTCATTTTAGCCATCGGCCTGAACAAGGCGGCTTCGACCACGGAAGAGGCCTGGCGGCGAGCCCGGCAGGTGGCCTCGACGATGAACAACAAGCGCCTGAACCTTTCTAACCCCTGCGTCAAAAGCGGCCGCTGTCACGACTGCCAGACCGCTTCCAGCATATGCTGCTATTTCACCGTCATTGACCGCTCCCGGCCGGAAGGGCGGATCAAAGTGGTGCTGACGGGCGAAGACCTGGGTTACTGACGCCTTCGGGAGCCAACAAAATGCCCATCTACGAGTTCCACTGCCAAAAGTGCGGCCGCGACTTTGAAGAGTTGGTCCGAAGCCTCAAGCCCAAAGTGGTCTGCCCCCACTGCGGAGGCCGCAAGTGCCGGAAGCTCATGAGCGCTTCCAGCTTCATCTCTAAGGGCACCGACGGGACGACCGTTTCTTCGTCGGCCGGCGACAGTTGCGCCGGCTGCGCGGGCGGCTCGGCCTGCGCCACCTGCGGACATTAGAAGACCCCGCATGACTGAGATCCTTAAAATCGGCGCCCGGGGCAGCCCCCTGTCCCTGGCCCAGACCGCCCGGGCGGCTCAGGCCCTCCAAGCCGCCCACCCCGGGCTGAACGTGGAAATAGTGCCCATCAAAACCACAGGCGACAGGATCCTGGACACGCCCCTGGCCAAAATCGGCGGCAAAGGCCTGTTCGTCAAGGAAATCGAGGAGGCCCTCCTGGCCGGCGACATAGATATGGCTGTCCACAGCGCCAAAGACCTGCCGGCCAAACTGCCCGAAGGCCTCAGCCTGGGGGCCACCCCGGCCCGGGCGGACTTCCGCGATGTCCTGATCTCCTCAGCTCCCGGCGGCCTGGAAGGTCTGCCGGCCGGGGCCCGTATTGGCACCTCCGGCCTCAGGCGTCAGGCCCAACTCCTGGCCCGGCGGCCGGATCTGGAAATCAGGCCCATCCGGGGCAACCTGGAAACCCGCCTGAAAAAAATAGGGGCGGAAGTTGAGGCCGTCCTGTTGGCCGCGGCCGGGCTGCAGCGGCTGGGCCTGACCCCGCCCCAGGCCGTCACCTTGGCCCCGGAAGAGATGCTGCCGGCTGTGGGCCAGGGCGTCCTGGCCCTGGAGATCCGCCAGGACGACGCTCGGATGGCCGAACTCCTGCGCCTTATCCATCATGAGCCGACGGGACTGGCCCTGGCCGCGGAACGCGGCTTTCTGGCTTATTGGGGCGGCGGCTGCCAACTGCCGGCCGCCGCCCTGGCGGAAATCGAAAACGGCCGTCTCGGCCTCAGGGCCCTCATCGCCGACCCAGACGGCCGAAGAGTCATCAAAGGACGGAAAACCGGCCCGGCAAGCGCCACCCAGGCCGAGGCCGGGGCCCTGGGGCAATACCTGGCCGCCGAGCTGGCGGCCGATGGAGGCGCGGATATAATGCGCGAAGTGTGCGGACCATGACCGCTTACCTGGTGGGGGCCGGCCCAGGCGACCCGGGCCTGTTGACCGTAAAGGCCGCGGAACTCATTAAAACGGCCGATGTGCTGATCTACGACTACCTGGCCGCCCCGGAAATACTGAAACTGGCTCCGGCGGGCTGCCGTCTGTTCTATGTGGGCAAAAAAGCCGGCTGCCACGCCCTGCCCCAGGAGGAAATCAACCTCCTTCTGGTCCGCGAAGCCCAGTCCGGCGGCCGGGTGGTACGCCTCAAGGGCGGAGACCCCTATATTTTCGGCCGGGGAGGGGAGGAAGCCCGGGAACTGGCCAGGGCCGGACTTGATTTCCAGGTCGTGCCGGGCATCAGCTCCACCATCGCCGCTGCCGCCTATGCCGGCATCCCCTTGACCCACCGGGACTTAAGCTCCCAAGCCGCGCTCATCACCGGACACGAACGCCCGGACAAGGCCGGCTCGGCCCATGATTGGGCGGCCCTGGCCAAAATGGGCACCCTGGTCATGGTCATGGGCGTGGCCGGCCTGGACCTCTCCTGCCAGGCCCTGATCCGGGCCGGGCGGGCCCCGGACACCCCGGCCGCCCTGATCCAGTGGGGCACCACCCCCAGGCAGCGCACGGTCACGGCCGACCTGGCGGACCTGCCGTCCCGGGCCAGGGAAGCCGGCCTTTCGGCCCCGGCCCTCCTGGTGGTGGGAGAAGTGGTCAGGCTGAGACCGGAACTGAACTGGTTTGAGAAACTGCCCCTCTTCGGCCGCCGCCTTCTGGTCACCCGCAGCCGGGAACGGGCCAGCCGGCTGTCCGCCCTCCTGGCCGAGCTGGGGGCCGAAGTCTGGGAAAGACCCACCATTGCCACGGCCAGCCTGGGCGAAACCGATATATTCCATGATCTGGCCGGCTATGACTGGCTGGTCTTCACCAGCCCCACCGGGGCGGAAATCTTTCTGCGCGGCCTGATGGACTCCGGCCGGGATGTCCGGGCCCTGGGATCCATGAAGATCGCGGTCATCGGCCCGGGGACGGCCGAAGCCCTGGCCCCCTTCGGCCTACGGGCCGACCTGGTGCCGGCCGAGCATGTGGCCGAAGGGCTTCTGGCCACCCTCACCGCCGCCGGCCTGGCCGGACGCCGGGTGCTTCTGGCCAGGGCCAGGACCGGCCGGGACATCCTGCCCGAAGGTCTGGCCCGGGCCGGAGCCCGGGAGGTGAAGGACCTACCCCTCTATCGCACCTTCCACCCGGACTGGGCCGAGCCCCTGCCGGACCGGCCGGACCTGACGACCTTCACCAGTTCCTCCACCGCCGAAGGGCTGGCCGCCCGGATGCCCGAGGCTGAACGAGCCTTTTTCCCGGCCGCCTCCATCGGCCCGGTCACCACCAGGACCGCCCGGCGCCTGGGCTTCCCGGTGGAGGTCGAGGCCGAGACCGCCACCATACCCGGCCTGGTCGAAGCCGTGACCCGCTATCTCAGACGGCCATGAACGGCCTCTTCGATTACCCGGCGGCCGCCCCGCTGACCGAAGAGCCGAAGCGGCCGGACCTCGACGCCCTTCTCAACCCCTCCCAACTGGCCGCGGCCACCTACCAGGGCGGCCCCCTGCTCATCGTGGCCGGGGCCGGCAGCGGCAAGACCCGCACCCTGGTCCACCGGGTGGCCCACCTGGTGGACCGGGGCGTCCCGCCGCCGGCCATCCTCCTTTTGACCTTCACCCGCAAAGCGGCCCGGGAAATGCTGGACCGGGCCATGGCCCTGGCCGGACGGCGGGCCGGCCAGGTCTCCGGGGGCACCTTTCACGCCCTGGCCAACTCCCTGCTCCGGCCGACGGCCCATCTTCTGGGCTACCAGGACGGCTTCACCATCATGGACCAAGACGATGCCGAAGCTCTTCTGGCCCGTATCCGCGGGGAAATGCCCGAAATAAAAAAATACAAGCGCTTCCCCCAGAAAGGGGCCCTTTTGAACCTGATAAGCCAGGCCGCCAACAAAGACCGCCCCCTGGCCGAAGTCGTGGCTGAAAATTTCGCCCACTTCCTGGAATATACGCCTTTTCTGGAAAAAATCGCCTTGGAATACCGGACCCAGAAACTCAAAAACGCCCTGATGGATTTCGACGACCTCTTGACGGGCCTGGAAACCGTGCTGCGGGAACATGAAGACCTCCGCCACCGCCTGGCCGGCCGCTACGACTATATCCTGGTGGATGAATACCAGGATACCAACCCGGTCCAGGCCCGCCTGACCCACCTGTTGGGCCGGGACCACCAACGGGTCACGGCTGTGGGCGACGAGGCCCAATCCATATACGCCTTTCGGGGCGCCAGCTTCAGAAACATCATGGATTTTCCCAAAATCTTCCCCGGCGCCGAAATAATGAAGCTGGAAGAAAACTACCGCAGCCGGGAGCCCATCGTGGCCCTGGCCAATCACCTCATCGCTCGGGCCCGGGAACGCTACGACAAGACCCTGGTGGCCGTGCGCGGCCCCGGCCCGGCCCCGGAACTCAAGCCCGCCAGGGACCTGGCCGATGAAGCCGGCTTTGTCGCCGCCCGCATTGAAGAACTTCTGGCCGAAGGCCTGGCTCTGCGGGATATCGCCGTGCTCTTCCGGGCTTCAGCCCACTCCTTTGACCTGGAAGTGGAACTGGTGCGCCGCGGCCTGCCCTACACTAAATACGGCGGACGCAAATTCCTGGAAGCGGCCCATATCAAGGATTTTCTGGCTTTTTTGCGCTTGACGGCCAACCCGGCCGACGGCCTGGCCCTGCGCCGGGTGCTGACCCTGATGGAGGGGGTGGGGCTCAAGGGGGCAGACGAGGCCGCGGCCTGGCTGGATGGGCGGAGGGACCGGCTCCTGGATTTGGCTTCCGCCCCGGTAAGCGGCCGGATCAGGAAGGCTCTGGCCCCTCTGGCCGAGCTTTTGAAGCGGATCGCCCCGGAGGGCCTGGACCTGGCCGACCAGACCCAGGCCGTGGCCGAATTCTACCTGCCCCGGTTGCGGGACCTGTATCCCGACGACTGGCCGGACCGGCAGGGCGATCTCCGGGAACTAATGCGCATGTCCGGGGAACGGGACGACCTGCGCCTCTTCCTCGATGAACTGACTTTGGACCCGCCCAATCAGACACGGGTGGCCCCGGAGGAAAAAAAGGAGACCCTGACCCTGTCCACCATCCACTCGGCCAAGGGCCTGGAATGGAAAGCGGTATTCCTCCTGTCGGCCGTGGAAGGCCGCTTCCCCCCGGTCTATGCGGCCCGCACCGAGGCTGAACTGGAAGAGGAACGCCGCCTGATGTATGTGGCCGTGACCCGGGCCGAAGACCTCTTATGCATCATGCTGCCCCTGGGGACCATCGATCGCTGGTCCGGCGCCACGGCCGCCCCCAGCCGCTTTCTGGCCGAAGCCGGCCTGGTCGGCTTGAAATTCGGCCTAAATGAAGGCTCGTACCCTTTCTCGTCCCGGCCTGATCCGGGCTCCGCCGCGCCGGCCGCAGCCCCCCGCCCCGCCCTCCCCCGAAAGGATTTTTTGACCGACCTTCAGACCGGACAGAGGGTGAGCCATCCTGTGTACGGCGCCGGCCGGGTGGCCGAGATCCTGGGCCCCCGGGCGATCATAGATTTTGACCTTTTCGGCAAAAAAAATGTTATAATCCAATATGCTAAACTTGTTAAAATCTGACCGGGCCGCCCCCGAAGCATGACTTACCAGGAAGAAATACAGCGGCTGTTCGACCTGCAGAAATTCGGCATGAAGTTCGGCCTGGAAAACATGCGAACCCTCCTGACGCGCCTGGGCGAGCCCCAAAAGGGCCTCAAACTCGTCCACCTGGCCGGCACCAACGGCAAGGGTTCGGTGGGGATCATGCTCAAAAGCGGGCTGGACGAAGCCGGCTACCGGACCGGGTTCTACACTTCGCCCCATCTGGTGACCTTCAGGGAGAGAATAGTCGTCGGCCCGGACCTGATCAGCGAGACGGATGTGTTGCGCCTCTTAAGCCGCGTCTGGCTCCAGGTTGATCAGGAATCGCCGCCGACCTTTTTTGAATTCGTCACCGCTCTGGCCTTCATGTATTTCCAGGAACAAAAAGTGGAGGTGGCCGTCATTGAAGCCGGGCTGGGTGGCCGGATGGATTCCACCAACGTCATAGAACCGCTGGTTACGGCCATCACCAATGTTTCCCTGGACCACACCGAACATCTGGGCGATACCGTTTCCGCCATAGCCGCTGAAAAAGCAGGGGTCATCAAACCCGGCCGCCCCCTGGTCACGGGCCGGCTGAACCCCGAGGCCGAAGCGGTCATCGCCCGAACGGCCACTGAAAAAAACAGCCCCTGGCTAGCCCTGGGCCGCGATTTTGAAGCCAAGGTCACCGGCCGCGACGAGGCCGGCCGCTCCCTGGTCAGTTTCACCCAGGCCGGCGAGACCTGGGCCGATCTGCCCCTGAGCCTGGCGGGCGCCCACCAAATCGACAACGCCGCCGTGGCCCTGGCCCTGAGCCGCCTCCTTACGGAGCAGGGCTTTGGGCTCCGGGCCGAACACTTCCGGGCCGGCTTGGCCCGGGCGGCTTGGCCGGGCCGGACTGAAACCTGGCCCCCCGGAGCCTGGCCCCCGGCCGGCCCCCGGGCCCGAGCCCCCCTCCTGGTGGACGGGGCCCACAATCCGGCCGGGGCCCTGGCCCTGGCCGACCATCTGGCCGGCCTGCCTCGGCGGCGCCTTCATCTCCTGGTGGGGGTCATGGCCGACAAGGATATCACCAATGTCCTGGGGCCTCTTTTACCGCTGGCCGACCGTCTCTACCTGACCCGGCCCCGCTTCACCCGGGCCGCGTCGCCGGAACTCCTGAGGGATAAAATAACGGCCGCCCTGGGTCCGCCCCCTATCCCCACCAGCCTTCACCCCGAACTGGAAGGCGCTTTCCAGACCGCCGCCTCGGAAGCCGAACCAGAGGACCTGGTGGTTTTGAGCGGTTCCCTGTTCACGGTGGGTGAAAGCCTGGCCTTTCTCCGGGGCCTGGGGCCGGTGGAGTCCAACTGATTGAAAACGCCCGCCGACATAAACGGCCGGGCCGGGCCGCGGAGAAAGAGCCGGACCGGACCGGCACACGGTCTGCCCCTCTGGTTTATGGCCATTATCCTCCTTGGCTTCAGCTCGAATGACCTTTCGGCCCTGCCTCCGGCCGGGGAATTGGAAACCGATCAGGTGGAAGTCCGCATCCCGGGCCAGGAACTGATCATCATACGGGCCGACCGCATAGAATATGACGAAAAACCGGACCTGACGAATTTCATAGGCCGGGTCAACATCCGGCGCGGCCTGGAACTTCTCACGGCCGACCGGGTCGTCTGGCGCAACCAGACCAGAGTCGCGGAGGCGGCCGGCTCTGTCCGCCTACAGGCACCTGATTTCACGGTGGAGGCCGAGCGTGCCGCGGTCAACCTGGAATTGTCCATGGCTAAACTCTATCAGGGCCGGGCCTTTTTCTCCCGCGGCCATTACTACTTAAGCGGCACGGTGATAGAACGCCTGAGTGAAAAGAAGTTTCAGGCGG
>Ga0082212_10000959_pt1 | contig 42371 bp, 36 predicted proteins | sample TergutNt197P3_FD_71548 | JGI IMG/M metagenome (GOLD analysis project Ga0082212, IMG submission 71548) | Neocapritermes taracua P3 segment gut microbial communities from Petit-Saut dam, French Guiana - Nt197 P3 | ecosystem: Host-associated > Arthropoda: Insects > Digestive system > Gut ...
CTTCGATGTAACGAGCTATCGTTACAGCTTGCTGTGACGCGAGTCTTAGTGTAATCCGCAGCGACGAGGTTGCGCTTACGAAATGAAATATAGCGCCTGGACGGGGTACCTGAACAGTTATCACCTGCCCACATTACAATTGCCACTTGACTTTACCCCTAATTAACGATAAAGTCAAGAAATGAATGATTATGCAGCTATTCCTATCCCGCCCCGGGGCGAGCAGGACCCCGTAACTGCGGCGAACCGCGCGCCGGTACGCAATGACGGCGCGGCCCGCCCCGGCGCGGACTTCGCGCAGATCGAACTTGGCAGCTCCGCGGGCAGCTCCGCGGGCGGCTATGCCGGCGCGGCCGCTGCTGCCGCGCTCAGCAGCGCAACGCTGCCGGAAGCGCAGAGGATACCGCCCGCGCGGTTGGATCCTGTCCGCAAAAAGTTCGACGACATGCGCAGCATAACCGCAGGCAACCCCTTTGCCCGTAACGACGTCGGCTTTTTCTACAGGCAAGCACGTCTCATGGAAGACTTCACCGACGATTTCGGCGAAGAGGCTGAGTTTTCGATGTACTACCCCTGCTACCAGTATATGGGATACAAGCAACTGAGGACGTACTTCACATGGCGCACAGGCGTCAGGGCGGGAAGGATAGAGCCTGTTTCCGTTTCCTATGTGTTCGTATATATTTATGAGCTGCTGTCAGGGATTGGCGCCGACAGCCCACTAGATGGCCTTGAGAAGCTCATGTCAATTTGGAAAGCAATCGGGGAGCACTCCGATGTCCTGGACAAATATATGCCGCGATGGCTGTTCGATTACCATATCTACTACGAGCTGCCCGACTCTTTCGCCGATTTCATAGAGATCAACGGCTTGAGGGGCTGCTATGGGGAGCACTTCCTCTTCGACGCGAGCTGCGACGACCGATTGATGGCCTGGAACGGTATATCGAACTACGACGTGAGGCGATCCAGGCTGTACGGCGACGGAAACGAGGCTCTCTTCCGCGACAGCTTCGAGGCCGTTATTCTCGCGATAGAAAAAGAATGCGAGCGACGCGGCGTTTCTACTGACGACCTGCTCAGCCACAACAGCGACTATTTGTCTTCATGGTATCCCTTCAAACGCGCCCTGTTCTACAACTGGCTCTCCCAGCCCGACAGGCAAGTCACCGCGATAAGCGGGAAGAAATATATATGCAAGGACAACCACTGGAAGACGAGCATATCGATACCGTACACATGGCGCAAGGATTTCGCGGGGTACCTGATAAAGAAGACGGATCTTTGCCTGAGGCGTCTGCTGAAGTACAACTACAAGCTGACCGTTGACGCGACCTTGCTCCAGCGCACGATAGGCTCTTTGAAAAAACCATTCCTCCCTTTCAAAATCCTGCAGGCGACGGTTGAGAAAGCGGTAGACGATTTCTTCAACGAGAGCACCCGGACGGTTGTGACCGTCGACAGCGGCAACCTGGAGCGCATCCGCGCAGAGGCGCTAGGTACGCAGGAAGCTCTTATCGTGCAGGAAGATGAAGCCGAAGTCGAACTCGAAGCAGAGGTCGAAGCCAAAGTCGAACTCGAAGCAGAGGTCGAAGCAGAATCCGAAGCAGAATCCGAAGCAGATAGCGTTGAAGCGGAGAACAGGTTCGAGGATACGACTTCGCGCGACCTGCCCGACGCTGAAGATCAGTGGGCAGTCTTCAAGGACGCGCTCGACGGGCACGAAGCGCAGGCGCTTGAGTTGATACTGGCAGGCGGAGGGCTGGTAAGGGCGTTTGCCAACGGTATAGGCGCCATGCTGGAAGTGCTGGTGGACAACATTAACGACAAGGCAATGGACATAATTGGCGACAGCATCGTAGAAGTCGACGGTGAGCCGCGAATATACGATGAGTATGTACACCACCTAAGGAGCGGTTGATAAATAATTTGCGCATCTTGCCTTGTATTTTTGCCATCATACTTCGTTGTCAAAACTTGCAAGGCTCCAAGCATTACTGCGTTTTAACGCCTCGTCTGCTGGCAAAAATACTGTGGCAATTTTGTTCAACTTATTTATCAACCGCTCCTGAATCAGTGAGGTTTCGATGGAAAACAAAGTACCTGCAAGAATAGCGAACACCCTGATAAACTCGCTCAAAGGCGGCGTCGTACCGCGCATTGGCCTTGAGTACATAACGGTCGGTCGGGCGCAGGAGATCACCGCGATATTGCGTGACATCGACATGGTCGCGGAGGGCGGCGCGTCATTTCGCTTCATCGTCGGGAAGTACGGCAGCGGAAAGAGTTTCCTGCTCCAGACAATCAGGAACTACGCTGCCGCGAGAGGCTTTGCGGTCGCGGACGCGGACCTTTCGCCCGAGCGGAGGTTCGCGGGCACGAAAGGGCAGGGGCTGGCGACATACAAAGAGCTCATGCAGAGCTTGTCCACAAAGTCTAAGCCCGACGGCGGCGCCCTGCCGCTTATCCTGGAACGTTGGATATCCGGCATTCAAACAAGCGTGAAATCCGACGGCGGCTTGTCGGGCGATGATTTCGACCGCGAAGTCGAAAGGCGGATTTTCGTCGTCGCGGGATCTTTGGAAGGCATGGTTAACGGCTTTGAGTTCGCAAAGGCTGTCGTCGCATACTGGAAAGCGTACAAGCAAGGCGATTCGGAGACTATCAGCAACGTCCTGAGGTGGTTCCGCGGCGAATACCCGACGCGCAGGGAAGCAAAAGCCGATCTCGGCATCAACTTCATCGTGACGGACGAGACATGGTACGACTTCTTGAAAATATTCGCTGTCTTCCTTGTGAGCGCGGGGTATAAAGGGCTGCTGGTGCTGATCGACGAGCTTGTCAACATCTATAAAATCCCAAACTCGATAACACGGCAGAACAACTACGAAAAGCTGCTCACGATCTATAACGACGCCATGCAGGGCAAGGCGAAGCACATCGGCTTCCTGATGGGCGGGACGCCGCAATGCATAGAGGACAAGTACAGGGGCGTCTACAGCTATGAGGCTTTGCGCTCAAGGCTTGCAGAGGGGCATTTTGCCGCCGACGACCTGAGGGATCTCACCGCGCCGATCATTAAGCTGCAAATGCTGACGCAGGAGGAGATGTACGTGCTTGTTGAGAAGCTCAGGGACATACACGCAGGGCTATTCGGCTACTCCCCCACTTTCACCCATGAGGATCTGATCTACTTTCTTACCGTTGAGTACAACCGCGTCGGCGCAGACTCGCATATAACTCCCCGGGAGATAATCCGCGACTTCATCGAGCTTATCGGCATAGTGCACCAGAACCCCGGGAAGAACGCTGCGGACATCCTGGGAAGCAACAGCTTTGAGCTGGCAAGGGGCGGCCTGTCCGAGGAGGATATCCACGCAGAGTTTCGCGAGTTCGAAATATAGCGGCCTGCGGCCGCATGAGGGGGCACATAGCGCATGGACGTTTTCAGCAGGCTGGCTCCGTTCATTCAGGATTTTATATACGCCAGCAAATGGGAGGAGCTCCGGGGCGTACAGGTTGCCGCATGCGAGGCGATACTCGACAGCGACGATAACCTCCTTCTGTCGACAGGCACCGCTTCGGGCAAGACGGAAGCCGCGTTCCTCCCTATACTCACCGAGCTATACGACAACCCTTCCAAATCGGTAGGCGTCATGTACATATCGCCCCTGAAAGCCCTTATCAACGATCAGTTCAAGCGCCTTGAACTATTGCTGCTCGACTCCAATATACCTGTGACAAAGTGGCACGGAGACGCATCCCAAACAAAAAAGAACGCGCTCGAAAAGCGCCCCGAAGGCGTGCTGCAGATAACCCCCGAGTCTCTCGAGAGCCTCGTCACGAACAAGCGCGGGGCTTGTCTGCGCATGTTCTCCGACCTGCGCTTTGTCATTATAGATGAAGTCCACCACTTCATGAGGGACGACAGGGGGATACAGCTTCTTTGCGTGCTGGAACGGCTGCAGCAGCTAACCGGCGTAATACCGAGGCGTATCGGCCTGTCCGCGACGCTCGGCGACGTGTCGCTTGCGCAGGAGTGGCTCTGCAAGGGCACCGGCAGGCCCTGCGCCGCGCCAATTACCGAAGAAGGTAAAAAGCGCATCAAGCTGCATATTGAGCGCTTCGTCAACTACAGCGACGTGCGCGATTTCACTGAGCGAGACGGAACCGGCAACATCGTCAACATCAGCTCCTCCGGCGACATTGGCAGCAGGGAGCACTATGAGTATTTATTCACGAACACATTAGACAGCAAAACCATCATTTTTGCCAACAGCCGGGAAGAGATTGAACTCGTCATAGCCAACCTCAAGGACATCGCGAGCAAGAAAAAGTCGCCGGACGTTTACCGCGTGCATCACGGCAACGTTTCCGCGCTGATACGCGAGACTACGGAGGACGAGATGAAGGACGAGGACGAGAAAATCGTAACGGGGGCGACCGTCACGCTCGAACTCGGCATAGATATCGGCTCTCTTGACCAGGCGGTACAGGTCGGCGCCCCGTTGAATGTTTCAAGCTTCGCGCAGAGGCTCGGGCGCTGCGGCCGCCGGGGCCAGGTCCCGCAACTGCTCTTTACGTTCGTCGAAAGCATAAAAATAAACTCCTCGGACATTTTGGGTCCCATCAACTGGGAGCTTCTGCGGACGATTGCGATCATCGAGCTGTATACGAAGGATCGCTGGGTAGAGCCGATCCCTCCGCGCGACCACCCCTATAACATGCTCTACCACCAGACACTGAGCCATCTGAAGAGCAACGGGGAGCTATCCCCTGCGGCGCTGGCTCAGTCGATACTCACAATCGGCTGCTTCAAGAGCATTACGCACGACGACTACAAGCGCCTGTTGACTCATCTTGTCGAGACAGAGCAGCTCGAGCGCACGGAGCGCGGGGGGCTCATCATTGGGCGCGAAGGGGAAAAAGTGGCGAGCAGCCATAAGTTCCTTACCGTCTTTATTACGCCTGAATACTTGCTCGTCAAAGAGGAAAACCGGACTATAGGCACAGTGGACAAGGTATATCCCGTCGGCGTGCGGTTCGCGCTCGCGGGCCTCACCTGGGAGACTGTCGACGTCAACGAGAAGGCGAAGGTGCTGTTTGTCAAAAGGGTTCCGGGTATTTCTGTAGTAGACTGGGACGTTGAGTTTGACGTAGAGCTCCACACCGTGCTTGTAAGGAAGATACGCAGCGTCCTGCTCTCGGACGAAGCGTACCCGTACCTTAGCGAGCGCTGCCGCGAGCGTCTCGCAGAAATTCGCTACATTGCTCTGGGGAGCGGTATTACCGATAATCTTGTGACTCAGTTATCGGAGAAGAAGTTCGCGATCTTCCCCTGGGTCGGGACTCGCCAGCTAATCACTTTGCACTACGCTCTGCAGCAAAGGAGTATCACGAGCAGGCTCCTGTGGATAACATGCCTGTACCTCGAGGTCATATACAGCGGCTCCGGCGAAGACTTGGAAAACACGATAACAGGTATTATTCATTCCAATCCGGATCCTTACGGTTTCTCCCTCCCGGAAAAAGCGCAAGTCAGGGGGAAGTACAACGAGTTCGTTCCCCCCGACTTGCTGCGCAAGCAGTTCGTCGAAGACTATCTGGATACAGAAGGCCTGAAGGACATTTCGGTTTAATTGTTCAGGCTTAATGCTTATAGAAACTGTGGCCGTACTCGTAGACCTCAGTTTGAAGGACTTCGTTCATGTGCGTCGTCCTGTCGTCGCTGGTGGATCCGGGCGTGAACGCGCCCGCGAACATGAAGCCGCCGTTCGGGGCGTAAGTGTCGATGGCTACGCGGACCGATTCCCTGATCTCATCATCCGTCACATCGGCCGACAGAAGGCGCCCGCGCCCTTCCCATCCGCCGCCGATAACCAGGCTCCTGCCGAACTTTTTCTGGATCTCGAGTATGTCATTGCTCAACTGGACAGGCTCCCATGACGAAACGCCGATTCTGGTAAGATCGTTGAAAAACACGCCGCTCTTCCCGCAGTTATGGAAGTTTATCGGTATCCCCCTGTTTCTGGCAAGCCTGGCGAAATCGTCATAGTAAGGGAGGAAAATCTCCCTGAGCATTTCAGGCGATACGAACGGCGCGCGCTCCGAGGCCGTATCGTCCCCCAGCGAGAGCACATCAGGGTTGATGTATTCTATATACTTAACGGCGATGTTGTAGTAGAATGAATGCAGGTAGTCGAAGAGCTCCTTAACTTCCTCCGGCTCCTCATAGAGGGCGCACAGCCCTTCGTTAAAGCCCATGAACGCCATCAGTTGCTGGAAGTATCCACCCCCCGGACCATAAAAGAGCGCGACGTTATCGCGGCTGTATGCGATCTTCTCCAGGTCTCCCTTAGCCACTTTCTCCCAGTCGACGTCAGAAACATCCGGAGCTTTGATTACGTCGCGCCACTCCCTGATGTCCTTGAGGATGAAGTGGCCCGGCTTCGGCAGAGGGAAGCCGCCGACCGCCTCTACAGACTCGAACGGTACCCCCCAGATGTCTTTGAATCCGTCAGGCGGCATCCTTCCGCGAGTCCGGTTACCCATGAGGACGCTGTTCATAACGCTCATGTTCGGCGGGTCCTCTTCGACTCCCGGATGCGGGCCGTAGTATGAGTATGAGGGTACCCACTCGGGAATTTCTCCGTACAACAGCCTTAATAGGTTCTCTTTCGGCGTTAGGTGTGTCATTAATCTGAATCCCCTTTACTTATTTATTGGTTTACCTGTTCGATATTGCATGTCTTGTACTATAATACTAAACCGCGAGAGTATTTTCAACACATTTTTAGGAATCTTTGACCGAACGCACCTTATCATTGCATCGCAGTGAATTCTCGATTATACTATAGTTTGTAAGCAACTTTGAAAAGGATTGTAAACATGAAAGTCACCATTTCTTCCGACAGCACCTGCGACCTCCCGCCGGAACTATTGCAACGGTACGGCATTCGCATCGCTCCGCTGTTCATCATCAAGGACGAAACTCAATACAGGGACGGCATTGATATTACCCCTGCCGACGTTTTCGAGTATGTAGAGAGCGGAGCGGGCATGACTCACTCCAGCGCGCTCAATGTCGCAGACTACCTTGGGTACTTCGGCGAGTGGCTTAAAGACTGCGACGCGCTGGTGCATATATGTATCGGCAGCCACTTCTCCTCATGCTATGACTTCGCGAGGCTTGCCGCCGAAGAGCTGCAAAATGTATATATCATCGACTCGGCGAACCTGTCATCCGGCAGCGGCCTGCTTGTGCTTGAAGCCGCTATGATGGCTGAAGCAGGCACTGCCCCGGGGGATATAGTCGAGGAAATCATCAAGTTGATACCGCGAGTAGAAGCGAGCTTCGTCATAGGCAATATCAAGTATCTCTATCTGGGCGGGCGCTGCTCGGGCCTTGCGGCGCTGGGCGCGAACCTGCTCAGGCTCAATCCCTGCATCGAGGTAATCGACGGAAAGATGCACGTAGGGAAAAAATACAGGGGAAGCTTCGAAAAAGCCCTCATGCAGTACATATCTGACAGATTGTCGAACCGCGGCGATTTGGACAGGAAAAGGATTTTCGTCACATTTCCGCCGGGGATCCCCGAGGATCTGGTCAGCCGCTCCGCCGAGAAGATAAAATCATTTTTCGACTTTGAAGAGATTGTCATAAGCGAGGCCGGCTGCGTAATCTCCAACCATTGCGGCCCGATATGCCTGGGCATACTATTCTTCCGAAGTACCTGAATATTATTAAAACGGGAGCTGATGTAAATCAGCTCCCGTTTGGTTCGGCCCCAAGCTCATTCATCCGGTCATTCGGTAAAATCGGACTCAATCAGCTTGCATAAAGCATCCACAGCCTCAACCTCGTCGGACCCATCCGCGATGATGCTGATTGTGGAATCCTGTGAGACGCCGAGCGAGAGAACCCCGAGCAAACTCTTGGCGTTTACTCTTCGTTCATCCTTCTCTATCCATATACTACTGGCAAAACCATTGGCTCTTTGAATAAGAAACGTGGCGGGCCTTGCGTGCAGGCCAACCTCTTTCGTGATCGTCGCTTTCTTTTCGTACATTGATACACCTCCTGACCATACTCTATCAAAAACCGGCCCTTACGTCAATACGCAAATTCCACCACAGTTACTCCGTCCTCTCCTTCCCCGTAAAGCCCGAGCCTGAAAGACTTTATTTTTTTGTCGCCCCGCAAGCAGCGGTGGACTGCCTGGCGCAGGGCCCCGGTACCTTTTCCGTGGATTACTGTAACAGATACTAAATGAGCCATGCGCGCGTTGTCGAGATAACGCTCCAGTGTCGGCACGGCTTCGTCAGTCTGCATGCCGCGCAGATCTATCTCCGGTTTTGCGGCTATCTCGCTGAGGCGGGTATCCGTTTTGGCTATTTGCTTCTTCACCTCTTGCTGCGCCGCATCCTCAATCAGGATAACCTCGTCCGCCCTTGCCGTGATCTTCATTATCCCGGCTTGCAGAGTCAGCATGCCGTCCCTGTCGACCGAAATGACGTCGGCGGTAGCGCCCAGCCCGCGCAACTTTACTTTGTCGCCGCGCACCGGCTCCCTTGACGACTCCTCCTCGGGTTCGTGGTCTTCCGCCCCAAGCGCTTTCTCAGCCTCGTTGAGCGCTCTGAATATCTCCGCTTTACCCTCGTTGAGCGACCTGCTGTCTGTCTCTTTGCGCGCATTTTCGCTGAGCAGGCGCAGTTCTTCCATGGCGGCCTCCGCAGTTCTCCTGGCGCCTTCAAGGATCTTCGCGGCTTCGCGCTTCGCCGCGTCGGATGCGTTAGCCGCTTCGCCGTCTATGCGCTTTTTGACTTCCTCGGCATACCTGCGCTCGATCTCCGCCTCCCTGAGCAGCCTAGCGCTCTCATCCCGCTGCGCTTCAAGCGACAATCGGGATTCTTCGAGGCTGGCTATCGCGTCCTCAAATGAGGCGCTGCCGTGGTCTACCCGTTTCGCTGCGTCCTCGATAACTGCCTCCGGCAGCCCAAGCCGCCTTGAGATCGCAAAAGCGTTCGATTTCCCGGGGATGCCGGTAATCAGCCGGTATGTCGGCTTTAGCGTCGCAACGTCGAACTCGCACGATGCGTTCGCTACGCCGGGAGCAGTCATCGCGAATATCTTCAGCTCGGCGTAGTGGGTGGACGCCGCAATCAGCGCCCCTTTACCCCTTGCATGCTCGATTATGGCAATCGCGAGCGCCGCGCCTTCGACCGGGTCGGTCCCCGCGCCCATCTCGTCGAACAGCATAAGGGAGCCGTATCCCCCCATACTGATTATGGCCGTTATGTTGGTCATGTGGGATGAAAACGTGGATAACGACTGTTCGATTGACTGCTCGTCGCCTATGTCCGCGAGTATGTTGCTGAAAATCGGCACTTCGCTGCCTTCGTCGACAGGTATGTGCATCCCGCACAGAGACATGGCGCAAAGCAGCCCGAGGGTCTTGAGCGCGACTGTTTTCCCGCCTGTGTTCGGCCCGGTGATCACAAGTGTGTTGAAGTCGCTGCCGATGCAAATATCTATCGGCACCACGCTCTTTTCCGGAAGGAGCGGGTGGCGCGCGTTTTTCAGGTTTACCGACATTTCCTGCGATATCTCAGGTTCATGCGCGTTCATCTTTGCGGATAGTTTCGCTTTCGCGAAGATAAGATCCAGCTCAGCCAGTATCTCAAAATCGCTGACGATGTCCTCCCCGCCGTCCGCCGCCTCTGCAGAGAGCGCAGACAAGATGCGCTCGATCTCGCGTTTCTCCTTCGCTTCCAGTTCGCGTAGCTCGTTGTTTATCTGAACTACAGCCATGGGTTCTATGAACTGGGTCGCCCCTGAGGATGATATCTCGTGGACGAGGCCGGGAATCGCAGACTTCTGTTCGGCTTTCACAGGTACGACATATCTGCCGTTTTTCATTGTGATAATAGGCTCTTGAAGGGCTTTCGAATGCGTTGGCGAGGAGATAATCTTGTTTAGCGTCTGGCGGATTTTCTCTCCGGCAAGGCGCATATGCCTCCTTATCGCCGCCAGCTCCGTACTTGCGCGGTCAGCTATCTCTTCCTCGGATATTATCGCCGCGAGGATGCTGTCTTCCAGGTATTTGTTCGCGACCAGCGAGCTAAAAAGATAGTCGATTGCGTTGCCGGGCGCGTCCGTCTCTTTCTTTGCGTAGGCTATGGCGGACGACGCTGCGCGCAGTACGCCTGCGATATCCAGGAGTTCTCTCGTGTTGAGCATCCCGCCGACGTCCGCCCGCTTGACTGCGGCGCGTATGTCTTTTACGCCGGAGAAGGCCGGCGAGCCTTTGTGAGACAGCATCGACTTGGCCGAGCTTGTCTCCGCAAGCCTCTTTTTTACAGTATGCTCGGCGCTTACGGGCCTTAGCTCGCGCGCGGCGCCTTTTGCCGCTTCGCTGACAGATTCCTCCGAGAGCAAATCCAGTATGGCCGGCAGTTCGATTGTTTGTAGAGATTTTTCATATAAATCCATATATATTACAGCTTCTTTAGATAGTCAAGAGTCCGGAAGTCCCTGTCCAGATGGGAGAGCAGGTAGCTCTCGCAGATCCGGCTCAGTTCGCGCAGGGCTGTTGCTCCAAGCGTGAACGAGAAGAGCTTTTTCGGGTTGCAGCTAAGTATGTACCTCATAGCGCGAAGGACGCCCGCGCCAAGCATGTCAGCGCCGGGCGGGGCGCAGTCGCCGCAGCGGATTACTCCGCCATCGATGTCAAGCATAGCCGTTTCGGGAGCCTCGGCGCCGCAGGAGCAGCACCTGTCGACGGCCGGGGCAAAACCGGAAAGTTCCATAAGCTTCAGCTCAAAAGCAGGTTTGACGTATTCCGGGGTTTTTATCGCCTCGCTGAGCGCGAAAAGAGCGTTAAGGCACAGCGGGAGCAGCTCCCTGCCCGGGCTGTCCTCGTCCGACGCAGCCTCCGCCAGTTGCGCGAAGTAAGAGCCATGCGCAAGCAAGACAACGTCGTTGCGAAGCCCGTGGAACTGCTCTATGCTCCTCGCTTCCGTCAGCACCCGGCCCGCGCGCCCTTCATAAAGCGTCATTTCCGAGTACACAAGCAACTGCGTAGCAGCCGCAAGCTTGCTGTTGCGCCGCCGCGCGCCGCGAGCCGAGACTGTCAGCTTCCCTTCGTCGGCGGTCAGTACCGTGAGTATTTTGCCGGAGTCCTTGTAAGCTGTCTCGCGCAGCACAAGGCCTGAAGTGTTTGTATACATTATTGGTTGCTGTACCCAAAGTTTCTTATCATGGTCTTGCTGTCGCGCCAGTTCTCCTTGACCTTCACCCATGTCTGCAGAAACACAGCGGCTCCCATGAAGCGTTCAATGTCCATGCGCGCCATCTGCCCGATCCTCTTGAGCATCGCGCCGTTTTTGCCAATGATGATTCCTTTATGGCTTTGTTTCTCGCAGTAGATGGTCGCGTCCAGATCTATTATCGGCGGCTGATCGCCATCGCCGCCTACCGGCTGATCGCCATCGCCGCGCTCGCTGAACTTAGTGATTTCGACGGCAGTACCGTGCGGTATCTCTTTATCCAGGCATATCAGGAGTTTCTCGCGGATTATCTCGGCAATGATCTGCTTCTCGGGCTGATCTGTTACCATATCTTCCGGGAACAGGTGCGGCCCTTCCCTGGCATATAGCTCAAATCTCTCCAGAAGCTGCGGTATTCCGTCGCCCGTCCTGGCCGATAGGGGGATTATCGCGTCAAAATCGTAACGCTTTGAGTACCTGTCAATGACAGGCAGCGCCTGCCCCACGTTGACAGTGTCGATTTTGTTTATGGCGAGGACTGCCGGAACCCCCGCTCCCGATATGTGGCTGATCAACAAGTCTTCCTGCTCGCCAATGTTGTCTATCGGTTCCACAACGAGCACGACCGCGTCCACGTCGGCAACGCTTTGCTTTACGACGTCGACCATATAGTCGCCCAGCCTTGTTCGGGCTTTATGGAAGCCCGGGGTATCCATCAGGACTATCTGGGTGCTGCCGCGCGTAAAAACGCCGCATATCCTGTTGCGCGTCGTCTGCGGTTTCGGGGTGACGATCGCGACTTTTTCCCCGGTAAGCGCGTTTGTGAGCGTCGACTTCCCGACGTTGGGCCGCCCCGCTATAGTTATCATCGCCGCTTTTGAGGTCATTCCCTATATCCCAGCTCGAGCAGGATCTCAGCCTCGCGCATGCGCATTTGCCTGGCGTCCGCGCCTGCTTCGTGGTCGTATCCGAGCAGGTGCAGGACAGCATGCACGATCAGGCGCGCGGTCTCCCACTCCACAGAGTGCTCGTATTCCTCCGCCTGTGAGTTCACATACTCCACAGACAATACGACGTCGCCGAGCGGTATGCGCCCCGTCTCCGGGAAAACGCCCTCCTGCGGCACAGCGAAATGCCCCGGTTCAAGCTCGTAAGCAGGAAATGAGAGAACGTCGGTCGGCGCGTCGAGGCCGCGGTACTTGCTGTTTAGTTCCATGATGCCGCTGTTGTTCGTAACGAGGACGCTTACCTCGCAGCCGTCATGTACGTTTTCGCTCTTCAGCGTCCCCCTAATGATTCGCTTAATAGTCGGTATAGGCAGTCTGTCAGCTGTCTTGACTTTTTCGTGCCTAACGAAAATCCTTGGCGTCATTGATTCTTCTTCGCGCGCGCGGTGTTTGGCGGTTTGCCTGCCGCCGTTTTTTTCACCGTCTGCGCTTCTCCTATCTTTTTGTCACGTTTTTCATATGCCGCGATAATCCTCGACACCAGCTCGTGCCGGACGACATCCGCGCCTGTCAGCGTGCATATCGCAATATCGGGGACCCCCTCGAGGACGCGCATCGCGTCGCGTAAGCCGCTCGTTTTGTCCGGCGGCAGGTCTATCTGCGTGATGTCTCCCGTTATTACGATTTTCGATCCGAACCCAAGCCGGGTCAGGAACATCTTCATCTGCTCGCGCGAAGTGTTTTGGGCTTCATCCAATATGATGAAAGCGTCGTCAAGGGTCCTTCCGCGCATATATGCGAGCGGAGCAATTTCAATATTGCCTCGCTCAAGGTACTTGTTATATGTGTCTGTCCCCAGCAGCTCGAACAAGGCGTCGTAAAGAGGCCGTAAATACGGGTCGACCTTGCTTTGCAAATCTCCCGGCAGGAATCCAAGCCTCTCGCCCGCTTCGACTGCGGGGCGCGTGAGTATGATCCTGTTGACGCTCTTCCCCCGGAATGCGGCGACCGCGGCTGCGACGGCCAGATAAGTCTTGCCCGTGCCTGCCGGGCCAATCGCAAGGGTGACAGTATTGCCCATGATTGCGTCGACGTATTTCCTTTGCCCGAGGGTTTTCGGCTTGATCGGTTTACCTTTCGCGGAGATGCAAACGATGTCCTTGCTTATCTCCCCGATCTTGTCGTCCTGCCCTTCCTTGACAAGCCCGATGATGTACCTCACGCTGCGCGCGTCGATGAGCTCTCCTTTTGAGGTCATAGTCAGCAAGCCGTTGATTGCGCGTTCCGCGTGGCCAACGCTTTCTTCCTCGCCTTGAATGCATAGCTCGGAGTTCCTGTCCGTCACTTTCACGCTAAGCTCGTTTTCGATAAGGCGCAAGTTCTCGTCAAATGAGCCGAACACGCTGATTACATTTTCAAGCCTGTCCACGCTGATGGTTTTCTCGCTGTGTATTACTTCCCGCCTCCTTCCTGTGGTATTATCTAGCGCCAATGATAGCAGATATTCGCGCGGATGTCTACATCACTTTTTTTGTAATCTTTAGCGCAAGCTCGCCGTCGGGGATGGCGATGATAGTGCTGTAGTTTGTATAGAACACCATGCCGGGGCGTCCGCTAGGCTGCCTCTTTACGTTTTTCACCTGCGTGAAATCGACCGGCGTCTTCCCGCCCTCGCGAGCAGCCGAGTAATATGCGGCTATGGATGCAGCCTCCATCAGCGACGCTTCGTCCGGAGCAGCGCCACCGCATAAAATCACAACGTGCGCGCCGTGGCTCTTTTGCGCGTGAAGCCAGGTATCCGACCTTGCGGCGGTTTTGAACGTCAACGCCTCGTTTTGCGTGTTGTTCTTGCCGGCAAGGATTGTCATGCCGGTTGATGATATAAACTCCAATGGCTTTGCGATGTCCTTTGCGCCCCGTCTCCTTGCCTTCTCAACCGCCTTCAGCTTCAGGTAGCCCGCCTGATCCAGCTCCGCGCGGATCTGCGACAAGTCGTTGTCGTCCTCCGCAAGCTCTATTTCCCCCAACACGCTTTCAAGGTACTCGAGCTCGCCTTCGCCGCTCTTTATCTGCCCCGCCAGCGAGACGACGGCGTTTTTTGCCTTGGTATAGTCTTTGTAGTACTTTGCAGCGTTCTGCTGAGGCGTCTTCCTGGCGTCCAGTGGGATAACGCGCTCGGCTCCCGCCTCCCCGTAAAAATCCTGCGCGACCAGTATCTCGCTGCCTTTTACCATCCTGTGCAGGTTCGCGGTGATAATATCCCCGCACTCGCGCAGATAATCGCGGTTGGCGGCGCTTGCAAGGTCAGCGCGTTGAGCCGCAACCCTCCGCGCGGCCTTTTCTACCGCGGCGCGGACAGTTTTTCTCAGGGCTGACGACCTTTGGATCATGCGGGAATGCTGCGCTGCGTGCGCGTAGTAATCGTCGAGCATTTCCGAAAAGCTGACGCTTCGCGCAGCCTGCAGAGCGTTGCCATACTGCATGATCCGCGTGAATGAGTAATCCTTGGGCGTACCTTCGCCGTCTGACAGGCTCCAGGGTTCGCAGGCGCCTGCGGATACGCTTGCGAGCAGGTTGAAGAACTCGCGGCGAAGGGCTGCGCCGTTATCTGTCATTGACTTCGTGCGCAGGTCCGTTTCGCCATAGGCGCGCCAGGCCAGCTCCCTGCATACCAGCGGGGAGAACGCGGCGAACCGCGATAAAATCCATTCGTCTGCAGCGGCGTCGTAAGATGCCTCGAAGATGCGCTGCCACTCATCCTGCGATACTTTCATCGGGTCCAGCTTGCCCCGTTGCGCCTCCGGTGGCCTGTACAGGAGGCCGGGGAGAACCTGCCGCTTGTCGTCCATATCGCCGCCGATCCGCCTTAAGCAGTCGATAATCCTGTCTTCATCTGTCAAAATGATGTTCGATATGCGCCCGATAAATTCAAGGATCAGCTTCTTCTCAGTAGCGAAGCCCAGCATATCAGGCGCTTGCATGGAGATTATCAGCGCGCGTTCCGAGGATGGCTGCGCTACGTCAGTGACGCGGGCGCCTGTCAGATGCTTGCGCAGCAGCATGCAGAACATTGGCGGAGAGTCCGGGTTGTCAAACTTCCTCCCTGTAAAGTGCACCCTCGCGTCTCCGCTGCCCGCCGACGCAAGCAAACGCCGCGCGCCGTTTTCAGTTTTTAGCGATATGACGAGCATATCGCGTTCGGGCTGCTGGATCTTCTCAACTCTCGCGCCGATAAGTTCGCTTCGCAGCTCGTTTGCCACAGCGGCAAGGCACATCGCGTCAAGTGGCATCGCTATCTACGCCCCTCACTATCGTCTCAAACAGGGCCCCGGCCCGTTCGGTCTCACCCTTGAGGTACAGATAGCCAAAGAGAGCTTCTATACCCGTCGCCGTGTGGTACTCGCTGTGCGTAGCGTTGCTTGGGATCGAGTTGACGTGCGCGTTTCTGCCGCGCTTGAATACATCAAGTTCTTCGGCTGTGAGCTCGGGAATCAGCCGCTGCGCGGACGCCGCTTGCGCCCTGGCGGAGACGAACTCTACTGTCTGCGCGTGCAGTTTCCCGGCGGTCGACGTTCCCAGCAAGCAAAGCCGGGTGCGCACCATAAGCTCGAACACGGCGTCGCCTATATGCGCGAGGCCAAGCGTAGACATTTCTCGCAGGGTGTCGTCGCTTGCGCCGGGTCTTAGATAATCTGTCACAGGTGCAACAAAACCTTTCCTAATATAGCAATAGCGCGGTTTCAGGAGAAAATCAGTCCTGAAACCGCACAAATATTATCACCGCAAATCCCTTTTACTTTGAGTTGAAAATCTTGAAAATCGTATCGAAAGGATCCTCCTCAGGGGGCGCCGGCGGCTGCGGAGGCTCCTGCTCCACAGGGGGCTGCATCACCTGCTGCTGAACCGGCTGAACTGCAGGCTGCTGCTGCAATTGCTGTTGCTGTTGCTGTTGTTGCTGTTGCTGCCTTTGCTCTGCAGGCTGCGGCCTTTCCTTCCTATCGCTGCCTTCCGCTGCGGGAGCCGGGGCATTCGGAGCGCTCTCCTTCTCAACCGGCCTGACCAGGGGCCTGTCGTCAAAACGCGTCGCAATCACGATGACGCTCATCTCGTCTTCCATATCCTCGTCGAATGTCGCGCCGAAGATGATATTGGCGTCCGGATGCGCCGCTTCCTGAACGATGCTCGCGGCGGCTTCGACGTCGTCGAGGCCGATATCGAGAGAGCCTGTGATGTTGACAAGCACGCCGTGAGCGCCGTCGATGGAAGTCTCCATAAGCGGGCTCGATACAGCGGCCCTCGCGGCCTCTTCAGCCTTGCCCTTCCCGGCAGCTCTGCCAACGCCCATATGAGCGTATCCGGCGTCTTTCATAATTGCGGTCACGTCTGCGAAATCGAGATTGATAAAGCCTGTGTTCTTGATGAGTTCGGATATGCTCACGACGGCCTGGTGCAGTACGCTGTCAGCTATTTCAAAGGCGTTCGCGAACGTGAGTTTCTGCTCCGAAACATGCTTTAGCCTGTCGTTCGGGATTACCAGCAGCGAGTCGACTTTGCTGAGGAGGTTCCTGATCCCCTCTTCCGCCTGCTCCATCCTGCGCTTGCCTTCCCAACTGAAGGGCTTTGTCACAACGCCGACTGTCAGCGATCCGGCTTCCCTCGCAATATCCGCGACAACGGGGGACGCCCCGGTTCCTGTTCCTCCGCCCATGCCGGCAGCGAGGAATACCATATCTGTGTTCTCGATGGCTTTTGCGATATTGTTGCGGCTTTCTTCCGCTGCTTTCTTTCCGATCTCGGGGTTGGAACCCGCGCCCTGCCCCATGGTGAGCTTTTCTCCGATTTGAATCTTGCCGAACGCGGTGGATTTAGATAAAGCAGGCTTATCAGTATTAATCGCGACGAACTCTACACCTTGCGCCTCCGAAGCGACCATTCTGTTGACAACGTTATTGCCGGCTCCTCCGATGCCTACCACCTTTATAACAACAACATTATCCGGACCGCTCTCCAGTGAAAACGCCATGCTCAGATCCCCCCATTTAATTAATCGTAAGTTCCAGCTAAGTTCCAGCGAAGATTTATAACATTTTAGCCTATTTTATCCTGATTTGTCGCGCAGGTCAATAGGTTGTGTTATTTTTTTAACGGTCCGGTTCCCATCTCCATGGCTCCCTGGACATATTGAGCATGCCGGGCCCCACGTCCGGCGCTTCTGTCAGGATCTCTTCGACTTTGCCCGGCAGGAGATCCATCTTGTATTGGACGTCAATAGGCCCGCCTATCAAGACCCTGAAGTTATCCATATAACAGATGCTGATGTTGGCAATGTTGGTAACATCGAGATAGTTTACCTTGCTTTGAATGCCTGCGCCCTCTATTGCCGCAAGCACGGCGACCATGTGGTTGAACTTTGTCTCGCTGTCTACCCCGGGTCTGACAATGCTCCCTTCAAACGCGTCCGCCGGTTCGAAACCTTTTATCTCAATGAGCTGCGAAGGAATAAAACTCATATGCTGCAAAACCTTGCCCGATGAATCGATTATGACGACTGCGCCGCGATGCTCAATTGCGGCTATTGGGGCGCTCTCGCTGACTTCGATGAGGATAGTATCAGGCATGGAACGCGTCACCTTTGCCTCGCTGATGTACGGCAGGGCGGAGCATATTCTCCGTTGCGCGCCCAGAGTATCGACCAGCATCAGGTTCTCGCCGGCCGAAATACCCGAAGCAGCGATGATTTCCGCGCTTGTGTACTTCGTGATTCCGATTACTTCAATAGAGTTGATCTTCAGGAACACGCTTGTCCCATAGACCGTGAGGAACAGGATCAGGAGCGCCGCTATAGGTAAGTAAATTGTGGCGCTCTTGCTTCTGCGCCTTCTTTTTGCGCCCATATGCCGCGCCCCCCTTTCTTAAGTTTCAAATGCTACCCAATGCCTCAAAAATGAAGTCCACTATTTGAGCTTCCGCGTTCCCTGCGCTCCACTGATAGAGGGAACTCGCCATACTATCCAGCCTGGGTCTGTCTTCGAGCAGCTCTTTGACAAGCCCATACAATCGCTTGCCCGTACAATCCCTCTCGGCTACCATGAGCGCCGCTCCGGCTTCACATAGGCGCGCGGCGTTCTTCGTTTGAATATCGTCCGGCACATAGGGCGAAGGCACAAGGATTGACGGCTTTCTCAGGGAGGCAAGCTCTGCGACAGTCGAGCCGCCGGCCCTGCACAAAACGAGATCGGCCATTGCCATGACGCGCGGCATATCGTAGATGTACTCCCTGACGTCTGTCTCCGCTGTCAAACCGCGAGAATCCGCACTGTTCGAGAGTTTATCCAGCAGGATCTGCAGACCGCCTTTGCCTGTGGAGTGGATATGCCTGAACAAAGCTTCTTCCGAGTTTAGCTTTATGAAGTCCGCCATAGCTTCATCCATCAGCCGGGCGCCCAGCGACCCCCAAAAGGAAACTACGAGCGGCTTCTCGCTGCGTCCCCCGTCTTCCGGTTCCGGGGGCAAATCACGGAACTCTTCCCTTACCGGCGTACCGGTCAATACTACTCTGTCGGGTCGTTTGTATAGGCCTTCAGTGCCCGGGAACGACATAAAGACCGTATCTACGACTTTGCTGAGGAGTTTTACTGTCAAGCCGGGGTTGCAGTTTGACTCATGGACAAACGTCGGGATTGACTCTCGCGCCGCTGCCTTCAGCACCGGGTAGCATACGTACCCGCCTGTACCGATGACCGCGTCAGGCGCAAAGCTCTTGATAATCCTCTTCGCTTCTTTCCCGGCGGCCAGAAGCCTTGCAGCGGTCCTCGCGTTCGCGGCGATCTTCTTCGGCGAAAATCCTCTTTCCAGCCCGCTCATTTTAATGTTTACGAGCTCAAATCCCGCGTCCTGCACAAGACGCTTTTCCATCTCCCTGCCCGAACCGACGAACAGAATTCTCGAATCACCGGCTTTGCGCAGAAGCTGTGCAGCGATAGCCATTGCAGGGTTGATATGACCGGCAGTCCCGCTGCAGACAAACATGAAGTTCATCAGTCAGAATCCATTTCATTTTCAACATCTGCCGCCCGCTTTTCTTTTGAAACAGCGAGGACTATGCCCATTTGGGTCATTTGGAGCCACAGCGCGGTGCCGCCGTAGCTGAAAAACGGCAGTGATATGCCTGTCGCGGGAATCAGGTTGATAACGACCGCTACGTTCAGGAACACTTGTATTGACAGCAGGCTCATAATGCCTATTGTTATAAGCGCGCCGTACTTATCCCCGGAGTGTATCGCCAGCCAGAACCCGCGTATAATCAGCAACGCGTACAGTGCCAGTATCAGCAAGGCTCCGATGAACCCCAGCTCCTCGCAAACGATCGCGAATATGAAGTCGTTATGCTCTTCAGGCAGATACATGTATTTCTGCCTGCTCTGCCCCAAACCTTGCCCGAACAGCCCGCCGGATCCCACGGCGAACAGGGACTGGCGTACTTGAAGCCCGCTGTTGAGAGGGTCGGCTTCCGGATCGAGCCACGAGCTGATACGGTTGCCCGCGTAACCCAAAAACTCGCTGTTGTCGTCGACAACCTGCCGCAGGGAGACATCGCCTTCAGCAGCTACGTCTGCAGGGGCGCGTATGTACTTGAAATATACGACCCCCGCAAGGAGCGCGACGACTGCCAGGGCCAGCACGAACCATTTCGCATGCGTCCCGCCGGCGAACATCATAACAGCGGCCAGCGCGATGATTATAATGGCCGCCGACTTATGGGGCTCCAGCCAGAGCAGCACAGCCATAATTGTGAAGATGACCGCAAAGGGAAGGACGCCGTACTTGAAAGTTTTCATTTTGCTTCCGAATTTGCACGACATCTGCGCAAATGAGAGTATCAGCGCGAGTTTCGCTATTTCCGAAGGCTGAAACGTCGCAAGGTTGTTGCCGTTGCCGACGCCGAGCCAACGCCTCGCGCCGTTTACCACGATTCCGACATTGAGAACCAGCACAAGAAGGGCGATCGACATCACGAGCAGATGCATTGACCATCTTGATATCATCCTCAGGTGCAGGCGCGATACCAGCAGCATTATGGCGACTCCGCTTATCGCGAACACAAGCTGCCTGGTGAAGAAGTACATCGGCTGGCCGATTGTGACGAAGGATCTCGCAAAGCTTGCGGAAAGCACCATAATGACTCCTGCCATAAGCAGCACAAGAGTCAGTATCAGAAATGGCACATCTACGCCGGTGACGCTGTGCCCTTTGCGGACAGCGTCGATATACGCGGTACTGAGCTCCCGCCGTTTCCAAACGGGCAGGGTTCCCGCGTTGGCGTTGTCCGCATTCGCTGCGACAGCGTCTTTAGCCGTTTGCGTCTTATCAATGCTTCCGGATCTGTCACTCACCGCTTAACACCCATTCCTATACATGGTTCGATACATCTACCGTGAGAGCTGCGCCCCCACAACCCATGATCCGTAATGTAATTATATATACCTGTTCCTTGCTCCAAAAAAACCCAAAACTGCAAACAGCGCCGATACCAGCGTATACACGGTAAACAGCTTGTACTCGCTCCAGCCGCAAAGCTCAAAATGGTGGTGCAGCGGAGCCATTTTAAAAATGCGTTTCCCATGCGTGATTTTGAAATATAATACTTGAACAATATCCGAGGCTGTTTCAACGATGTACACTATGCCGACAATGATGAGAATAAGGGGCATATCCATCGCGAAAGCCAACCCGCATACTGCCCCGCCGATGAATAGCGCGCCTGTGTCGCCCATGAAGATCCTCGCTGGGTGGAAGTTAAACAAGAGAAACGCCACCAGCCCGCCGGCGAGGGCGGCCGCCAACGCCCCCATCGCCGTCAATCCCCACAATACTGCCATGCACGCAAAGAAAACGCAGACCGGTATGGATACGCCGGCGGCAAGTCCGTCCACCCCGTCAGTTATGTTCACAGAGTTTACTGTGCCAACCATGACGAAAGCTGCGAACGCGTAGTAGACCGGTGCAGGTATGTTGATGTCGACATTGAAAAACGGGATATATAACTGCGGCGAAACAGATCCGTTAAAATGCATAATGAGAATGAATGCTGCCGATACAAGGAGCTGCAACCCGAACTTCGCGCGCACCGTGAGTCCGAGATTGCGCTGATTGCGAAACTTCCTGTAGTCGTCCGTAAATCCGATCAACCCGAATACGAGCGCGAAGGCCAGTACATAGGCTTGCCTGAAGTCCCCGTTGCGCAAATCGTCAAAGCCCGCTATCGCGCACGCTACTATTGTGCCGGTTATGAACATCAGGCCGCCCATGATCGGCGTGCCTTGTTTGGCGCTGTGCCAAACCGGGCCGTCTTCACGTATTGACTGGCCTGCCTTGATACGGCGCAGCACGGGGATCAGGATAAAGCCCGCCGCTACCGTGACAGCCATAGATATCAGGAACGCGATCATAAGGTTATAGCTTACTACCACTATGCTGACCTCTTTCATATCGAAAGTAATCGCTCACGACGTCGCGTTCGTCGAAATCCCTTTTTTCCGTGCCGATGATCTGATATGTCTCGTGCCCCTTGCCCGCAAGGATCAGCACGTCGCCGGTACTGCAAGTATCCAAAGCTTTATATATTGCCTCGCGCCTGTTTTCGATGACTTCATAAATCGTCGCGGTATCCTTCATTCCGGCAAGGATATTTTCGATGATAGCTGCGGGATTCTCTGTGCGCGGGTTGTCCGAAGTCACGAAAACGTAATCGGAAAGCTGCGCGGCAATCTGTCCCATCAACGGGCGTTTTTTGCTGTCCCTGTCCCCCCCGCAGCCGAACAGGGTAATGACCCTGCCCCGGGCGAAACCGCGTACTGTTGAGATAATGCTCGCCAGGGCGTCAGGCGTGTGCGCGTAGTCGATCAGGACCGTGAAGTCGCCGCCTGTATGCACAACTTCCGCCCGCCCTTTTACGCCTTTGCATGATTTTATCGCCGCAGCGACGTCGGCAATGTCGAACCCGAGCAGAATAGCGGCTGATATTGCGGATAGAGCGTTGTAAACCGAAATCATACCGGGGATTGCGAGTTCAACCCTGTTGAGGTTGCCTATGGTCAATGCGCAAAAACCGACCCTATCCTCGTGCAGCTCTATTTTTTTTGCGACGAGATCGGCGCGGTCGTCTTTCGCGGAGTATGTAATGACGCTGCCTTCCGCGTTCTCGGCCATGAGACTCGCGTATTCGTCGTCGGCGTTGATCGCGCTCTTGCGCGAATTTGAGAAGAGCCTTGCTTTTATCTTCGCGTATTCTTCCAAAGAGTCATGAAAATCCAGGTGGTCTTGAGACAGGTTTGTGAACAGGCCTACCTCGAACTCGATCCCGCGAACTCTTTCCAGATAAAGCGCGTGCGACGTGACTTCCATCACCGCGTACTCGCACCCTGCGGCGGCCATATCCGCCAGCAGCTCCTGCACTTCGTACGATTCCGGGGTCGTGCGCTCCGTGTGCAGGACCGTGTCGCCGATCATATTCCCGTTCGTGCCGATCAGGCCCGCCTTTTTCCCGGTCAGAGTCTCAAGCACTTGCTTGACAAGGCTGGTGACGGTCGTTTTTCCGTTTGTCCCGGTTACACCGATGACCTTAATCTTCGAGGCCGGGTAGCCAAACCATGCGGCAGAAACGTCCGCAAGAGCCGCCCTGCTGTCTTTTACCAGTACGTATGCGACGTCTTCGGCAGGCTCGGACTCGCATATCACGCAGGCTGCGCCTTTTTCCAAAGCGCTACCGATGAAATCGTGCCCGTCGCTCCGGTATCCTCTGACCGCGACAAAGAGGTCGCCCTGCTTGAGCCTCCTCGTGTCAAAGCAGACGCCTCCGATCACCGCGCCCATGTCGGCGTTTGCGGTGATGATATCCAGTTTTGAAGTCAACTCTCCCAGTAGCATATCATCAACTTCTTTCCAACTAGTGCAGTTCGACGGCTGACTTATCAATCAATGTGACTTCCACGACGGCGCCGTAAACGATGTTCGTCCCGGACGGTATGGACTGCACAGAGACTTCTGCCTTCTTATCTGAACGCGGCGCCCCGGTCGTCCTGATGAACATTCCCCGGCTCTCAAGGTTTTCTTTCGCGGCGGCGTATGACATTCCGGAAAGCTGAGGGACTGTGGACGTATCCTTAGGCACGTCTTCGCCGGCATAGAGCCTGACAGTCGTGCCGTACGCAATATGCGCGTTCGGCGCGGGCAGTTGGCCCGTCACAACCGCGCCGTCTCCGACTACGACGCACTCGTAGCCCTGGTCTTCCAGCATGGCGACGGCGTCCTGCGTGCCCTTGCCTGTGACCCTGGGCATGTCGACGTTTATTTCCTTGAGCTCCTCAGGGGTATAGTCCGGCTTTATGCCAAGGTACAGCGGCAGGATATCCGCCAGTATGTTGCCGACCACGGGAGCCGCCATCGAACCGCCGCTTATATATATTCCGGTATCATGGCTCGGCGAGTCCATAAGCAAAAGGATAACGATCTCGGGGTCGTCCGCGGGAGCGAAGCCGATGAACGAGACTATGTAGTCTTTTTTTGCCTCGTCTTCTTCCTGCTTCTCGATGTTTTCCGAGGTCCCTGTCTTGCCGCCTACCCTGTATCCCCTCACCTGCGCATTCTTGCCTGTCCCTGCATTTACGACGTCTTCGAGAATATCGCGCACAACGCGCGATGTGCCCGCGCTGACGACCTGGCGGACGACCGTGGGCTCGGCCGTATGCACAATCGCGCCGTCGCTGTCGAGGATCTGCTTGACTATATACGGCTGCATGAGGTATCCGCCGTTTACGGCAGCAGCGACAGCCGTTACCATTTGTATGGGGGTGACTTTGAACGTCTGGCCGAATGAAGCGGCGGCAAGCTGCGACTGGTTCGTCTTCTCGAAGAATACGTTTTCCGACCACCAGATGCTGCTGCTTTCGGAATTACTGTCGATACCGGTTTTATTGAAGAGGCCGAACGCGTGGATGTAATCGTAGAACCTCTCGGCGCCAACTCTCAAAGCCAGGTTGACGACTGCGATATTGCAGGAGTTCTGGATCGACTGCCTCAGCGATTGCACGCCGTGCCCGTATTCCATCCAGCAAATCTTCGGGTTCGTCCGCCCCGGTATTTCCATCGAGCCTCTGCAATCGAAATAGCTCTCTTCTGACGCTACATTCTCCTCCAGCGCCATCGCGAGCGTAATAATCTTAAACACAGAGCCGGGCTCGTATGTGTCCGCGAACGATCTGTTGCGCCATTGTTTGTACAAGGCCTCGTTAAAGGCGTTGCGGTACTCTTCCTCGTCTTCGATGTCGGCGAGCTTCTCCATATCCTTGCTTCCGGGAGTCAGAAAATCGTTGAGATCGTAGTTGGGATAATTTGCGTCAGCCAGGATCTCCCCGGTCTTCGCGTTCATCACCAGGCAACAGGCGCCGTTCTGCACGCCATAGTCTTCGATAGCTTTCTCCACGTGCTTCTCGACGTAGTATTGAATCTGAGAATCGATGGTCAGCACAATGCTGTCGCCGTTTTGAGCGCTGAAGTAATCGTCATAACCGTCGAGCAGCATATCGGTGCCGCGCGCGTTCTTTAAGCGCACCTCCCTGCCGTTGACCCCGGTCAGATGCGCGTTGTAACGCTGTTCAAGGCCTTCGAGCCCTTTGTTATCCGTGCCGGTAAAGCCGATGATCTGGCAAGCAAGGCTGCCGTTCGGGTAGTACCGTTTTGTCGCCGGTTCGAGATAGATGCCTTTCAGGCGATTATCTTTGATAAAGGCCTTTACCTCGCTTGCGGCCGCGCTTTCCACCTTGGACTTCACCACTTGATACTGCGAGTTGAGTTTTGCCGATTTTTCGATAATATCCGCGCTCGGAACGCCGAGTATCCCGCTCAAGCCTTCGGCGACGAGCTTTACGTCCATGTCATAATGGTCGATCTCATAAGGGCTGATGAAGACGTTTTCGACTGCCGCGCTCATAGCGAGTATCTTGCCGTTTGTATCGTAGATCGCCCCTCTCGAAGCGGTAAGGGACGACCTGCGCAGTTGGTTGCCAAGGGCCTGGCTCTCGTAGCGATCATGCTGCGTAATCTGGACTTCGAACAGCTTCAGGGTCACCAGCGTGAACGTGACAACGCAGCAAAGCGCGAGCAGAATTATAGCTCGCGTAATGAACGCCCTGCTGAGTCCTTGCTTTGTTCCAGCTCCCGCAGCCTTGTCAGACACTACAACCCAATCCTCTTATCTATCTAAAATATGCCACGAGCGATGAAATAAAGTCTCCCAAGCCGCGAAGCGTGTTGCCATCGCTCCCGGGATCAATTATCTCCGCTTTGTCCTCAGTAATATTCTGTATCACGGATACCTGGCTTGCATCCGGCTTTGACATCCCGAGTACGTCCCTTGCGTAGCGTTCGACTTCTTTCATGTCGATAGCGCTCTCGTAGGCTATTTCCAGCATCTTCCCCTGCTCGGTGAGCCTTTCAAGCTGCGCCGTGAGGCGGACAGTTTCGCTGGCTACTTCATTATACTTAACCTGGGCCAGCACTACGAACACCATAAGCGCCGCTACGACGACAGCGCCGCAGACAGAAAACAGCGATACTCCGCGCGCGGTTTGCGCCGCCTCAACAGCCGCAGCCGCCGGAGCCCTGCGAACTGCCGGCGCGCTCTCTTCCGGAGCCTCTACGCCGGGTTCGTCATATTCCGCTCCGATCGCGCCCGCGCCGTAAGGCGCGTACTCGCCATAATCCAGTACTCTTGCCGCTTCTGCCGCCATGGTGTCCCTCCGTTAGTGCATCTGGTGCTGTGTAACTAGTTTGCCAAGGGGGGCGGGATTCGAACTCGACACGCCTCTCACCGGCTATCTTTTGTACTTTTTTCTCCGTTTTCATTGCCTTGCGACAGCAAGGCTGCTTCAAACGAAGCAAAAATCCCTAAAATCTATCTCGGTGAGAGGTGCTTGCAGTTATCGCAACGCGGTTTTTACCCATGCAATGACAAAGACCGCAGTTAATAATTTCTTTATTAGCAAGGGATTTGGCGAAGCAGGGGTGAAAACCGCTAAGCGATAACCGTATTGAGTTCGAATCCCGCCCCCCTAGTATTCAGTGCCACCTTAGTTCGGCCGTTACATCACCGAGGCACTGAATAGTTACATTTCCTACAACCGCTCTGCCACGCGCAACTTTGCGCTCCTTGCCCTCGGGTTCCGCTCGATCTCATCCTGAGCCGGCGTCACCGGTCTTTTGCCGATAAGCTTGAGCTTCGGCGTAAACCCGCAGACGCATACCGGGAAATCTTTTGGGCATTTGCATCCATCCGCTCCGGAAAGAAAAGCTGCCTTAACGCGCTTGTCTTCGAGAGAGTGAAACGATATCACGCACAGCCTGCCGCCCCGCTTCAAGAGGTCCGGCGCCGCTTCGAGCATATCGTCAATCGCCCCGAGCTCGTCGTTCACAGCGATCCTGAGCGCCTGGAAGCATCTTTTCGACGGGTGCTGCTTCTCGCGCCTGGCTGCGGCGGGTATCGCCGCCAGTATCACCGAGTTCAGTTCATAGGTCGTGGCGATTGGCTTACCCCCGCGCTTTGCCGCTATCGCTTCCGCTATGCGCCTTGAGTATCTCTCCTCGCCGTAGTCCGAGAAGACGCGCCGTAATTCATCAGCGCTCCATCCGTTTACTATCTCAAAGGCCGTCAAAGGCCCCGCATTATCCATCCTCATGTCGAGCGGAGCGTCGTGCATGTACGAGAACCCGCGTTTTGCGTTGTCCAGTTGCGCAGACGAGACGCCAAAGTCAAAGAGCATCCCGTCCACGTTGTCTATTCCCCGCTCGCCGAGTATCTCTTTAATATCTCTGAAGTTGCCGCGCACGCATTCGACAAGGTTTCCAAACTCATGCAGCTCCGCGCGCGCCGCCTCTATGGCTGACTCGTCGCGGTCAATCGCAATCAGCCTGCCTGTACGGAGCCTCTTCGCTATCTCCCGCGCGTGTCCCGCATACCCCAGCGTCCCGTCCACATAGACGCCATCCGGCCTGACGGCCAGTGCTTCGGAGCATTCTCGCAGCAACACGGGCGTATGCTTCATTATATTTTCATCCTCAATGCCCGGCTGCCTGCAGGGTAAAATATGTCTTTACACAGGCTTCTAAATATCAAGCTCCTCGTACATCCGGTTTATATTCTCCGGAGCTTTTTCCTGTTCCTCGATAACCGTGTACGTCTCGGCGTCCCACAACTGGGCGGTATCGCCGACCCCCACGACGGTCACATTCTTTACCAGGCCCACCTCGTCGCGCAGCGACTGCGGGAGCAGTATCCTTCCCTGCGAGTCCGGCTCGCACCTGACCGCGTTGGCGAAAAGAGGCCTCGCCTGCTTCTGCTTGAATCTCGACATGCTGTTTATGTTTTCGAGGATCCTGTCCCACGCCGCGTTCGAGTACGCAGTGAGGCACCTCTCCGGAGAAAGGGTCACGATGAACTCCTTGCCGAGTTCGTCGCGAAGGCGCGCGGGAATAAAGATGCGTCCCTTTGCATCAAGGGAGTGCTGGTATGTGCCGTACATACCCTGCATCCGGATTCACCGCCTTTCGCCACATTGATGGGAATATGCAACACTTCGCTCCACTATTCACCACCACGCTCCCCATTATAAACGCGGCAAAAACGAGTTGTCAATAGGTAAATGCAAAAAAAAAAGAAAAATCTTCGCGCGATGTAACTATTCACGGGGTATCATAAAAACAACCAAAAGGCCTCGTCATTGCGGACTTGATCCGCAATCCCCCTCGGATAGGAGCATTACTCAGGGGATTGCGGCTCCCCGGGTCTAGCCCGGGGCAGGCTCGGCCGCAATGACGGGTACGGCGAGAACATTTTACCCTTTTATTACACTTTACTGATTATAAACTTTACATACTCTTTTCTATAGTGGGTATGTAAATTTTTAAGGAGGGTACACATGAGAAGAAAACGAATACTTGCGATCATCCTTGCGCTGGTTCTGAGCCTGTCGCTCTCGATCACAGCCTCGGCAGCTACGCTGTCCGATATGCTGCAGCCCAACGACGGCATCAAGAACATCATAGTGATGGTCCCCGACGGCATGAGCATCGCCAACCTCACGCTCACGCGCTGGTACAACGCCTACGACGAGGCTACCGGCAAAATCGACCCGGACTGCAAAATGGCGCTTGACGAAATGGCCAGCGGCCTGGTACGCAACTGGTGGATCGCCCCGGACGGCACGATCGGCGCAATCACGGACTCTGCCCCGGCCGCGACCGCGATGGGCACCGGCGTAAAAAGCAACAACAAATTCCTCGGCGTCGATGAAAACAGCGTCCCGGTCGCCTCGATCCTGGAAGCCGCAAAACTTGCCGGCAAGTCCACCGGCGTCGTCGCGACCTCACAGGTGATGCACGCCACTCCGGCCGGCTGGACATCCCATTACCCGGACCGCAGCCAGGAGGAGATTATCGCCGAACAGCAGGTATACAACAACGTCGACGTCGTATTTGGCGCGGGCTGGAACCGCCTGGCCGGCCGCGCAGACAACGAGAACCTTATTAGCGTGCTCAAGTCGGGAGGCTACAACTACGTCACTACGGCAGAGCAGCTGGAAGGCCTGACCGGCAAAACCTGGGGTATGTTCGCCTCTGCTTCCAACAGCGCCATGCGCTACGAGATGGACCGCCTCGAACTCAAACCGGAGGAACCGTCCCTGGCAGAAATGACGACTGCCGCCCTGAACATCCTGTCGCAGAACCCCAACGGCTTCTATGTAATGATTGAAGGCTCGAAGGTCGACTGGGCCAACCATGCCAACGACCCGATTGGCGTGATCTCAGACGTAAACGCCTTTGACGATGCAGTCAGAGTAGCTCTCGACTTCGCAAAGAGCGATGGCCAGACCATGGTGATAGCCGTCACCGACCACGGCTGCGGCGGAATCACAATCGGCGACGACGGCACATCCGTAGGCTATGACAGCGCGCCCGTCACTCGCTTCATCGAGCCGCTGTACAAAGCCAAGCTGACCGGTGAAGGGATCGAAGACAAGTTTGACGAAGATAGGACGAACATAGTCGAAGTCATGTCCGAGTGGTACGGTATCGACGACCTGACCGAAGACGAGATCGCCGAGATTAAAGAGTATCCGGCAGGCAGCATGAATTACTGCGTCGGCCCGATGATCTCAAAACGCGCGAACATCGGCTGGACGACCACAGGCCACACCGGCGAGGATCTCATACTATTCACCTACCTGCCGGGCGACGACCGCATCACAGGCACCATCGATAACACAGATCTAGCGAACATCGCGGCCGCTGTGTGGGGCATCGACCTGGGCGAAGTGAGCAAACAGCTCTACAACGACGCCGAAGCCGCATTCAAGGCCAATGGCGCCGCCGTGGAGATCAACAAGGACAACCCCAACAACCCCGTGATGATCGTGACAAAAGGCAGCACGACCATGACAATCCCCGAGAGCAAAAACTATGTGATCCTGAACGGGGACATCATTGAGTCCATGGGCGTCAACGTCTACATACGCACGACAGAGAAGTTCTATATCGCGCAGAACATCATCGAACTAATACCATAATAAGGAGAGATACTACTGATGAAATCACTGAAGAAACTCTTGACGGCAGCCATGGCTCTCATGCTGATCGTCGCCCTGATCCCCGCTATCCCGGCCAGCGCCGCCGACATCAAGCTCATCATCGACGGCATCGAAGTCAAAACGACCGTCCCGCCCTTCGTAGAGGGTGGCACAACCTTCGTCCCGCTGCGGGCCGCCACCGAGTTCCTGGGCGCGGAAGTCTCCTGGAACGGCACGAGCCGGCAGGCCACGATTAAGACAGCGGGCTACGTCGTTGTCTTCACAATCGGCAGCCGCGACTTCACGGTCAACGGCGTGCGTAAGACCTCGGTCCAGGCAGCCCAGCTCAAGAACGGCAGCACCATGATCCCCATACGCGCCCTGAGCGAGGCGATCGGCGCCGACGTCAGCTACTCGGCAACGCCGACGCCCACAGCCACTATAAAGTACTTCACCAACATGAAAGGCAACGTCGTAGTCACAGGCTCGACTACTGTCCAGCCCATCATGCAGGCGGCTGCCGACTACCTGATTGGCAAGAACACCGGCCTGTCTATCTCAGTGGCCGGCGGAGGGTCGGGCACCGGCAAGAACGACACAAAGAGCGGCTCGAACAACATCGGCATGTCAAGCAGCGCCATGTCGGCAGACGACATGAGAGAGCTTGACGCCTTCATCGTCGCCAAGGACGCGGTCGCTATCATCGTCCACCCCAGCAACCCGGTAAAGGGTCTGACCAAGCAGCAAGCCATCGACATCTTCACAGGGAAAATCAAGAACTGGAAAGACGTCGGCGGCAATAACGCCCCCATCCTGGTTCAGACGCGCGAGGCCGGCTCGGGCACCCTCGACACGGTCCAGTCGCTTCTGCTGGGCAGCGGCAACTCCATCGTGACAACCGCGACGCCGCACTCTTCCTCGGGTCTGCTGCTCAACGCGGTAGCCGGCAATGCCAACGCGATCGGCTACGACTCAATCGGCTACCTCAACAACACCGTCAAGGCGCTCACGCTTGACAACGTCACGCCCAGCCGCGCAACTGTCCAGAACGGCGCATACGCGATCAGCCGCGACCTGTGGGTCTTTACCAAGGGCCGCCCGACCGGCGTATATGCCATGCTGATAGATTTCCTGCGCAGCGACTATTGCCAAAACAACATCACGGTGCCTGCGGGCTACGTCGCAATCCGATAACGCAAACGAGCTGCACCTAGGAGCCTTGTCCAAGGCTCCTAGGTGCAGCCTTAGTACCTTACAGGCAAACTAACACAATAAAAAACACGAAACTACGTAACCCTCGTCTATATTCTGACTCCTGACTCCTGAATTCTGGCATTGTACATTGGGTTGGGGGTGCAGCCCACCTTAGGAGGATAGGCTCGCACATGAGCAAGAAAATCAAGGAACTCCTGCCGGAGTACTCAGTAAAGATGCTATCGGCTGCCACAATCATAGCCATTGTGCTGATCTTCTACTTTGTCATCAGCAAGGCCATGCCGGTCATCAAGGCCAGCGGTTTTGGCCTTCTGACTAAAACCGGCTTCGACCAGCAGATCAGGGAAGGTTTTGCCTCGTCAGCAGACGACCCCATGCTGACATTCGGGATGCTGGCGCCAATAATCGGCACTCTCCTATCGACGCTGCTCGCCCTGCTGGCCGCCGGTGTGCTGGCAATAGGCGCGGCAGCCGTTATATGCGAAATGGCGCCCCGGGGCCTGGCCACCGTGCTGACGGCCATTGTGCGCTTGTTGGCGTCTATCCCATCGGTGGTTTTCGGCCTGATAGGCGTCATAGCGGTGGTACCCCTGGTAGAGAAGCTCTTCATAACTGTCGACATGCAGATCGACTATCTGGAGTTCTTCCAGATGACGGGCCGGAATATGCTCTCAAGCGCAATAGTGCTGACTTTTATGATCGTACCGACCATCATATCACTATCTATCGACGCAATCCGCGCCGTCCCGAACAGCAGGCGCGAGATCGGGTACGCATTCGGCATGAGCCGCTTCCGCGTTATCTGGAAGATCGTGCTGCCCTCCGCCCGCTCCGGCATCGTGGCGGGCATGATTTTGGGAGCGGGCCGCGGGATTGGCGAGTCCATAGCGGTCTCCATGGTCTGCGGCGGCACCGCATACATCCCCAATATACTGCATGGGTTCGCCGCAATGCTCTCGCCTATCCTGCCGCTATCGTCAGCTATCATCAACAAGAGCGAGGCAATGAGCTCGCCGGCTGTCGAGAGCGCGCTGTTCGCCTGCGGGGCGATCCTTCTGCTGATGGGAGCTATCCTCTCGGCGCTGGCGCGACTGATCGAGAGGCGCATGAGAAGGAGGGCGGGGTATGCAGACTGAAACGAAAACCCGGGTTCCGGAGATGCATATCGGAGGCAGGCTGACAAGGCACAGAAGCCGCGCCTTTTCCTCTCGCGCCGGGACTGCGTACTGCGTTGTCGCCCTGTTGATGGTTGTCAGCGTGTGTCTGTTCATTATCGTCAATGTCGTATCTGAGGGCGCCGGCGTAGTGTCCATGGACTTCCTGCTCAGCCCTCCCAATGCTTCTGCGATGAACGCCGAGGCCGGAGGCATCATCACGCCCCTCTTCGGCACCGTCGCGCTGACAGCTCTTGGGACCCTGGTCGCCTTCCCCTTCTCGCTTGCGACGGCTATCTTTCTGTGCTTCTACACGAAGAAAAACTGGTTCACAAGCGCAATCCGCTACTCGATCGACATTCTTTCCGGCGTGCCGACCGTCGTCATCGGGCTGTTCTCGCTGGCCATATTCACCAATCCGGCGCTTGTCTTCCTATCCACGCCGGTCGAGAACATGGATGGCGTCGTGGTCAAGGCGTTCGGCCGCTCGTTCCTTGTGGCAAGCATCGCTATGGCAATCATGGTGCTGCCCTTTATAATAAAGTCGATGGAGGAGGCCTTGCGCTCCGTGCCAATACCATACATTGAAGGTTCGTACGCGCTCGGGGCTTCGAAATGGCGCACAATAAATAAAATAGCCATCAAGTCGTCCATACCCGGACTGGTGACCGGCGTCGTCCTCGGAATGGGGCGCATTGTAGGCGACACAGCTATCGTCTGGCTGGCTCTCGGCGGCTCAATACGCATGCCCGGGCCGCGCCCGTGGTACTGGCCGCCGAACTGGCTGGCCACCTTGAGAAACAGCGGCGCGACCTTGACCAGCTATATTTACTACACCTCCCCCGCCGGGGAGGGCAACAACTTTACAGTCGCGTTCGGCGCGTCGCTCGTGCTGATGGCCCTCATAATCGTCCTCAATGCCGTCACCGCCCTGATCGGATACCTGGCAGGGCGCAATACGAGGGAGGAGGTGTGAGATGGGCTCAAGCGTTAGCATGAAAAGCTTCAATGCGTATTACGCAGATAAGCAGGCGCTGAAAGACGTCAACCTGGAGATACCCCAAAACAGCATCTATGCATTCATCGGGCCTTCCGGTTGCGGGAAGACGACGCTGCTGCGGTCGATAAACCGCTTGAACGATCTGATTCCCTCCTTTAGCCGCACCGGGACTATCGCAGTCGGCGAGCACGACGTCTACGGGCTGCGGGGCAGGAATGCCGTCAGCCGGCTGCGCCGCGGTATAGGGATGGTTTTCCAACAGCCCAACCCCCTGCCTATGACCGTTATGCAAAACCTTTTGCTGCCGGTCAAGGAGCATTACAAGGACGCTAATTCAACAATGGAGGCGCTGGCCGCGGAGAACCTGCGCAAAGCCGGCCTCTACGAAGAACTTGGCGACCGCGTGCACAAAGCGGCTCTATTATTATCCGGCGGCCAGCAGCAGCGGCTGTGCATCGCCCGTGCGCTCATGCTCGACCCCGAGGTCATGCTCTTTGACGAGCCATGCTCGGCGCTGGATCCGATTTCAACCTTCAAGATCGAGGATTTGCTCATGGAGATAAAAAAGGAGCATACCATCATCATCGTTACGCACAATATGGAGCAAGCCCGCCGCATCGCCGACCATACGGCCTTTTTCTACCAGGGGGAGATCGTTGAGTGGGGCGCCACGCGAAAAATGTTCATGGAACCTGAGCAGGAGCTGACTCAGAAGTACATACGAGGCGTAATGTGATGTTGAGATACGAATACGCATGGAGGTCTTGTTAATGCGGAATGCCTATATGAAAAAACTCACACAGTTAAGCGACCTGCTCACACAGATGGGCGCGCTGATCGAGGAAGCTATCGCGCTGGCGATTCGCGCGTTGGAGGAGCAGAACGTCGAGTTTGCGGCTAAGGCCGTCGCGTATGACCCGGAAATAGATAATAAGGAGAGGGATATCGAGTCGCTCTGTCTTCAGTTGTTACTTCATCAGCAGCCTGTGGCCGGAGACCTGCGCCTTATTTCGGCTGCTCTGCAGATGGTTCACGACATGGAGCGAATAGGCGACCACGCTGCCGACATCGCCGAAATCACGATTCACATGGCAGGAGCGCCGTACGCAGACAAACTGGCGCACATCCCGCAGATGGCCGAGGTCACTGCGGGGATGGTAACCCAGGCTGTCGACGCATTCGTCAAACGGGATCTCGCGCTCGCAGGCGCGGTGATAGAGCGGGACGACGAGGTCGACGCGCTGTTCGTTCGTACAAGGGCTGACCTGATCGATCTGTTCCGCGCCGACAATGCCAACGGAGATCAGGCTTTTGACCTTATGATGGCTGCAAAGTATTTCGAGAAGATCGGCGACCATGCCGAGAATATTGCCGAATGGGTCGTGTTCGCGATTACCGGCGAACACAAACGAGTCTCATGGGAGAGCGAATAATACGAAAAAAAATTCTAGTTGTTTATCAAAATGATAAACAACTAGAATTTATTTTTATTGCATCTTTTAGGAGTTAGTCGTCAAGATCCGGGACAAAAGGCGCCGGAGCTTGCGCCGGCTGAATAGTCGCGGCAGGAACAGTCGGCGCGGCCGGCTGAAGCGGAGCTTGAGCGGCAGCCCTGGCCGCCTGGCGGAATTTTGTCCTTGACTGCCTTATCTCCTCAAGCGCGGCAGCCAGAGCCTCTTCCGTACGCATCATCGCATCGTCGACATACTCGTTTGCGACCCGCCGCAGCTCGGTAGAGTTGGTCTCGGCTGCTGTCAGCATCTGCCTGCTTTTAGTAATTGATTCCCTGGTGATCTCCTGCTCGTCGATGAGCTGGTGTGCGCGTTCCTCGGCGGCGTGCCTGATGTTCTCCGCTTCGCGCTTGGCGTTGTTGATAAAGTCCGTCCTTGCTTCCAGAAGCCTGTTCGCTTCGGCAATCTCGGTCGGGAACTGCGCCCGGATCTCGTCAAGCAAATCAAGCGCTTTATCGCGCTCTATCACGCATTTCTCCGCGCCCAGCGGGAATCCCCAAGCGTCTGTTATCATGCTGTACAGCATTTCCAGCAACTCCGGTATCCTACTGCTCATTAGGCTCTCCACCCCTCATCTTCAGCTTTCTTGATGACATCCTGAATTATTTCCTTAGGTACGAAAGTCTCGAGGTCCGCGCCGTATTTCGCCATTTCCTTGACGACAGAGGAACTGAGGTATGTATACCTCTCGCTTGAAGGCATGAACAAAGTCTCTATGCCGCTGTCAAGCTTCCTGTTGACGAGCGCTATCTGGAACTCCCAGTCAAAGTCGGAAACCGCCCGCAAACCTTTGATAATTACCTTCGCGTCTCTTTCCCGCATGAACTCTACAAGGAGGCTCTCGGACCACTCGACTTCGACGTTGGAGAACCTCTCAACGGTACGTTTTATGAGTTCAACCCTTTCGTCCCGGTTGAACATTGGGCGCTTGCCGGAGTTGACCATCACGCATACAATCAGCTTGTCGAATACGGCGGCCGCCCGCCTGATTATATTGAGATGCCCGAGTGTTATCGGGTCAAAGCTGCCCGGATATACGGCAATATTCATCGATTACCTCTTCTATGTCTCGCGCCTTTCGTACCTTGCGATTTTTACTTGCCCGTACCTGTACTCCTTTTGCAGGACGTACGGCAAAGCGGCTTCGGGCGAACGCATATCGGCGCGCGTCTCGCAGATGATTATACCATTTACATTCAGTTTGTCAAATTCTATTATCCTTGCGACGGCCGCAGCAGCCAGTTCGCTCTTATACGGCGGGTCCATAAGTATGATATCGAAAGGCTCGCACCTCTTCAGGTATGTCAGCGCATCCCTCGCATAAACCGAAGCGCCCTCCTCAAAACCGCACAGTTTTAGGTTCTGGCGGATAAGCCTGACGGAGGTCAGGTCCCTATCCACGAACGCGACGCTCCCCGCCCCCCTCGAGAGCGCTTCGACGCCCATCTGCCCGGTGCCCGCGAATAAATCGAGCACTTTCCGCCCTTCGATATCGAACTGGATAATGTTGAACACGGCCTCTTTGACCATGTCGCTTGTAGGCCTTATCGATTCCCCCTGCGGTTCTTTTAACCTGCGCCCGCCTGCAGTACCGGCTATAACTCTCAATGCTTACCCCCACCTTCCGGCATGCTCTCCTGTTTGTCTTGGCCGTGAAAGTACGCGTGCACTTTCTCCGCGACTTTATCCGGCACAACCGCGGCCAGCTCATCTTTCTCCGCTCGCGCTATCGCGCGGATGCTCCCAAAACGCTTGAGCAGCTCATTCCTGCGTTTCTCACCAATGCCCTCAATCTCGTCGAGCTTGGATTTTATGCTGTTCTTTGAACGAAGGCTCCTGTGGTACTCTATCGCGAACCTGTGCGTCTCCTCCTGAATGCTGCCTATATGCGCGAATACTGCCGGGTTGGCTGAAAGGCCGACCTTCTCCCCTTCCGGCGTGACAAGGTCGCGGGTTCTGTGCTTATCGTCCTTGACCATCCCGAGCACCGGCAAGTCGACCCCCGCCGCCTCGAGCACAGACTTTGCCGCCGCAGCGTGCGCCTCGCCCCCGTCAATAAGCATCAAGTCGGGCAGGGTCGCGAACTTCTCGTCGCCGGCGAGGTACCTTTCCACTCTTCTTGAAACCGCCTCCGCCATGCTTGCGTAGTCGTCCTGGCCTTGCCCGGCTTTTATCTTGAAGCGCCTGTACTCCTTCTTGGCCGGCTTCCACCTGATAAAGACTGTCAAGGATGCCACAATATCCGACGAGCCCGTATTTGATACGTCATACGCCTCGACTCGCTCCGGCGGCGCTTCGAGTTTCAGCGCGACGCGCAGCCATTCCAGCGTTTTTAGAGTCTTCTCCTCGTATGTGGAAGCGCGCTCGACCTCTTCCCTGGCGTTCATGTTCGCGGTCTCGACAAGTTTTGCCTTGTCGCCGCGCTTTGGCTGCATTATGTCAACTGTGCGCCCGGCTTTCTCCGTGAAGAACGCCTTGAGCAGCTCGACGTCCGGTGTTGACACAGGCAGATATATAGTGCCGGGCAGCACGCCCCGCTTGTCGTAATACTGCATTACTATGCTTGACATCGCGTCACGGTCTTCTTCAATCGGCGTATCGAAAAGCTCGGCGTCTTTCGATATCAGCCTGCCGCTGACATAATGCAGCACGGTAAAGCAGCTTCTCGCTGAGCCTCTGAAGTACCCTGCGACGTCTGTGTCCGCCAGCGATCCGGCGATCACCAATTGCTTCTGCTCAAGCTGCGCTATCGCGCGCAGCCGGTCGCGCTTCTCGGCGGCGAGTTCATACAGTAGGCCGGCGGCGGCTTCGTTCATCTCTTCCGTCAGTTTCGCGCTCACTCCCGCAGTCTTGCCTTGCATTGCGTCGATCGCTGTCGCCACTGATTCCCTGTACCGCTCCGCCAGCGCGGCGTCCTGGCAATACGCGTCGCATGCGCCCATGTGGTAGTTCAGGCAGGGTCTTTGCTTGCCAATCAATTTGCTGAGATTCTTACCGCAAGTCGGGATCCTCAGCGCTTTGCTCACGGCGCCGATGGCTTCGCGCGTAATCGCCCTGCCGCCGTACGGCCCGAGGTACTTAGCGCCGTCGTCCGCCGGCTTGCCGACGATGGTGAATACCGGATACTCTTCACGCGTATCTACCCGAATATACGGATAGCCTTTATCGTCGCGGAGTTTGATATTGTACTTGGGCATATGGTGCTTGATCAAAGAGTTTTCAAGCACGAGAGCCTCATGCTCGGAGTTCGAGACGATTACGTCGAAGTCAGAGATTTTCGACACCATGACCGCCGTCTTTACGTCATGCGCCCCGTGGAAGTAGCTGCTCACCCTGTTCTTCAACTGTTTCGCTTTGCCCACGTAAATCACTTTGCTGTGCTTGTCTTTCATTATATAAACGCCGGGGAGCATGGGAAGCTCCAGCGCTTTTTCGCGCAAAGAGTCGCTCAACATGAATCACCCCCCTAGTACTCTAGGATTATGGCACATTTTGCTGAAAAAGGCAACTTATGTGTTGCCGCGTTGCCGCCATGATGGTAGAATAGCACATCCTCAAAAGGAGTTGACCCAATATGGAAGACGCATACAGCAACACGGAAGCCATGAATCTGTTCAGCCGCATTGCGCTTACGAGCTCGACCCTGGCGAAAAAAGAGATCCTGTCGGAAAACGCGGAGAACGAATGCTTTAAACTGATGCTCGGCTATCTGCTGAACCCATTCTTTATAACAGGCATATCCGCAAAAAAGATAAGCAAAGAAACTGCAAAAGCGCCAACGATGCAGTTTCCCACCTTTCATGAGTTGATGCAGTATCTTTTCGAGAACAATACGGGCAGCGATGAAGTCATCGCCAACATCCACGCCTTCCTCTCAGAGCAAACGCCTGAACTGCGCGCGTTCTACGAGAGCATCATCACAAGAAGCGCGCGCCTTGGCTGCGACACAAAGACAGTCAACAGCGTTTACGGCAGCGGTTTCATACCGCAATGGGAAGTCCAGCAGGCGTACACAATCGACAAGACCCCGCTTAAACCCGGCGAATGGTTCAGCCTCTCCCAAAAGCTAAACGGAGTCCGCGGGACATTTTTCGAGAGGAAGCTGATAAGCCGCCAGGGCAAAGAGTTTGCGGGCCTCGACCATATAATCAGCGATATCTGCACGATACTCCCCGACGCGGAAGACTGGGTGCTCGACGGCGAGCTGGTCCGCGACAACAGCGAAGGGCTGTCCGACAACGAGAACTTCAGAATAGGCACAGGCATACTCAGCCAGGACGACGCCGATAAAGGCGAGATAAAGCTAATCGTGTTCGACGTGCTGCCTGTGGCAGATTTCATCGAAGGAGAAAGCAAGCTGTCATATAAGGAACGCCTGGCTTTCATGGGCGATTTGCGCGAGCGCGCGAAAGCCGCCGGGCTGAGGTCGCTCGAAATAATAAGCAGCCTCTACTCCGGCGACGACGTCTCTGAAATAGATCGCTACCTTGATATTATGGTCAGCGAGGATAAAGAAGGCTTGATGCTCAACAGGGACAGCAAGTACTATAGGAAAAGGCACAATGGGATTCTTAAGGTCAAGCGCTTCTACACGGTAGACCTGGTCGTGACATCCGTCGAGGAAGGCGGGGGGCGGCTTTCCGGTATGCTCGGCGCGTTCGTAGTCGACTACAAAGGTAACAGCCTGAATGTCGGCTCCGGCATGACTGACGAGCAGCGCAGCGAGTTCTGGGAGATGCGCGGCGACCTCCCCGGGCGCGTTATCGAAGTCAAGTACAAAGAAGAGAGCAGCGATAAGAAAACCGGGCTGCACAGCTTGCAGTTCCCGATTTTCGTGTCGCTGAGAGAAGAGGGCAAAGAAGAGAGCTATTATTGAACGATTGTGTTTGTTCAGGTACCCACTACCTCCAGGGGGTACCTGAACAGTTGCGAACGATTTACTATTCCAACAACTCCTTGATTCGTGCCTGAGACTCCGCAAACCGCTCCGCCGGAACATATTTTCTTATTTCGCTGTAATCCACCGATTGTAATCTTTCTACAATATCGTCGTGGTTCTTGATGAACCGCTTTGACCAGTCATCAAGCGGTAATAGAGAGCTTCGCCCCTTCGTTGCATTGCTAACACCCATAAACTCTATGTTAAACGCAATATTGTGGTCGTAGCACGGCGCAAGAGAGATAAACTCAAAGGTCTTTGCATCGTACAGAACGCCCGTGTTCTCATCGTGCATATCCGGGTTCCCGATAAGGTAATTGAAGATATACAAACGCTCGATCTGTGCCGCAATGTCCTTTCTCCCAATTCTTACGAACTCGTTATAGATTTCTTCGTCCGTATCAAAGTACCGTTTTAGTTCCGCCGCGTGAACAAGAGATATTTTTTCATTGGTGAACAGCTCTATATTCACGAAATCGCCGTCCAGCTCACATTTTGCGACAGATATGCCGATTTGCTCGCCAAACAAGTACGCGGGATACTCGAGCTCCGCTTCCTCACGCAGCTTCACAAGGTTTTCGCCGATTATTGCTTTCGTGAAAAAACCTTTCGTCGTGAATAAAGAGGTGTGCCCCGAAAGAAGCTCCGCCGGATTATCCGTTTTGCCGGTAAGTGCATACAGGCTTAACTCGCGGCTCTTGTCCCTGAGCGAACTCAGCTCGCTCCATGTGTGATCCATGTCCGAAGTTTTTAGCCAAAAGTTGTCCGTAAACGAAATCCCCGAACTGTCTTTAATCATCTTATCGCGGTCGCGCCCAACTTTTCGCGCGATGTACACCATGTTCATATAAGGACGCTGCACATTTTCAAGGCGGGTTGCTATCCATTCAAAGGCATCGACGGGACGGATAGGATCGAGGTTCCTGAGCGCAAAGGGTAGATATTTAGGCTCGTATACCGTGACTGCATCCCCTTTTCTGTCAAACAGCAGAACAGGGGTATCTTCATGCATTATAGTGTATTTCGACACTCTACCGTTGCCGTTGCTTTCCGGCATTAGCGCCCCCTCCTTACTACCGGGTAAGTACATCGATTTTGCTTCTCTATAAAGTATGCCATGTCTCGGTTCGAAATGCAACATTTCTCAGCACTGTCAGACTTATTGCACAGAGTTATCGCCCACTATCTTGCACTTCGAATGGCAATCAACCTGTTAATTTTTTTATTTGCTTTTTGTTAAATGTTTTATTTGCTTTTTGTTAAAAACGTGTTATCATAGCAGGAGAAAGGCGGATTGTGAGATGACACTGAAAAGGACAGGCTACTTGCCACGGATCGTTGATAACGAGATTGAGGAGAGTCTTGAAGTATTCGGCGCTATTTCTGTAGAAGGTCCGAAGTGGTGCGGTAAAACATGGACGTCGCTGACATACGCAAACAGTGTAAGCTACATAATGGACCCCGCCGGCGGATTCAGCAACCGCGAAAGGGCGCTCTTGAATCCCGCGCTTGCGCTTGACGGCGAGCTCCCGCACTTAATCGACGAATGGCAGGAAGTTCCGGGCATTTGGGATGCGGTCAGATTCAACATCGACCAGGAGCCCGGCTTCGGAAAATACATCCTGACCGGCTCGGTAACGCCGCGCAGGGATGCATTCGCGCACAGCGGCGCCGGCAGGATAACAATTATCCGTATGCGGCCGATGAGCCTGTTCGAGTCCGGTGACTCCTCCGCTGTTGTATCACTTGGCGCCATATTCGATAAGGAACCGCTCCCCCCGTTTTCCGCCGACTTGAGCCTGAAACGATTGATTGACGTCACAATACGCGGAGGGTGGCCGGAAACGCTAAAGCTGCCCATTGAGCGGGCGGGCCGGGTATCAACCGCCTACATCAACATGATCCTGAAGAACGAATTGTTTAACGACTCATTTTCCAGACGAAGCTCGCAAAAGCTTCAAACGCTGATTCGCGCCCTTGCGAGGAACAACTCAACAACGGCAAGTATTTCAACGCTGACGCTTGACGTCGACGGCGACAACAGGCGGTTTCAAGATGAAAATGAAGTCAGTCTTTCGAGGCAAACGGTGTCCGGTTACATAGACGACTTGAAGCGCATCTTCCTGATAGAGGATATATGCGGCTGGAATCCCGGTATCAAATCAAAAACGAGGATTCGCACGGCTCCAAAAAGGATCTTTGCCGACCCGTCTCTAGCCGTCGCCGCGCTCGGACTCTCCGGAGAACACTTATCCCGCGACTTGAACACCTTTGGATTCCTGTTTGAGAACCTGTGCCTTCGTGACCTTGCCGTTTATGCGGGGCGCTATGGTGGAACAGTATATCATTACAGGGATAACGGCAATGCTGAAATAGACGCCATCATTGAAATGCCGAACGGCGCGTGGGGCGCTTTTGAAGTAAAACTTGGAGAACACCAGGTCGAAGACGCGGCTCGAACGCTGAAGTCAGTCTGCAACAAGCTTATGGTAAACGGCGCGGAGCCGCCCGCTTGCATGTGCGTGATAACCGGCGGCGGCTACGGCAGGGTGCGCGACGATGGTATATACGTCGTCCCGATCAACGCTCTGAAACCGTGAGCGGCTTGCCAAATCCATTTGATGATGTTTCAGGCGATAAGTGGTATACCGACGCGTAGTGCATCACCGCACGCTCCGACGAGATAAGTCAAGGTGGTTTTCTAAACGAATGTTTAAAA
>Ga0082212_10000960_pt1 | contig 42362 bp, 34 predicted proteins | sample TergutNt197P3_FD_71548 | JGI IMG/M metagenome (GOLD analysis project Ga0082212, IMG submission 71548) | Neocapritermes taracua P3 segment gut microbial communities from Petit-Saut dam, French Guiana - Nt197 P3 | ecosystem: Host-associated > Arthropoda: Insects > Digestive system > Gut ...
AGGAAAAACACGTGAAGCGCTGGCCGTTACCGAGCGTATCTGGAAAGAACATTATCCCGATTATCCGTTTGATTATCAATTTATGGACGAGACATTTGCATCCATGTATGCCAAAGACGTCAGTACCGGCAGATTATTCAATGTCTTTGCCTTGGTTGCCATACTGGTGTCCTGTTTGGGTCTTTTCAGCCTCGCGACCTACACTGCCGAAGCCAAGACAAAGGAAATAGGCATCCGTAAAGTGTTAGGCGCCAGCACATCAAGTATTATTGAGATGCTTACGAAAGAATTTCTGATGCTGGTAGGCATTGCCATGTTCATTGCTTTTCCTTTGGCTTATTACTGGTCGGACAGGATGCTGCAGGACTACGCCTATCGCATACCGATCAGGTGGTGGATATTTGCCCTGGCCGGAGCCGTCACCATTGCACTGACCTTGATCACTGTAGGCTGGAAAGCATTGAAAGCCGCCACATCCAACCCGGTGGAGGCGATCAAATCCGAATAACCAAGTAACCTGACATCAATTCCATGTTTAGTGAAAAATAAAATTTTGAATGTTTAAATAAATCATGAAACCTATACTGTTAAATTTTTTAAGTATCATCCGTCGTTATAAAATCGCGGTAATCCTGAATGTAATGGGTCTTTCGGTTGCTTTTGCGGCGTTCATAATCATCATGATTCAACTGGATTATGATTACGGTTTTGACAAATTTCATAAAAATCATGACCGCATTTTCCGTATGGAATTTTCTCAAAAAAATTCCGTACAGGCCGTTATCCCCCGTCCGTTTGCCGATTGTTTTTTCGATTCGTCGCCTCACATTGTTGCCGGAGCAATTGCCAATCCCTCGACGGGAAAAGCATTTTTTCATGTAGTAGTCAATGATGTACGGATTTTTTTTGAAGAAGCATCAAAAAGGGTATCACCCGAGTATACCGATGTGTTTACTTTTGATTTCGTGGAAGGCCCCGATGATGCACTGAAAACACCGGGGAATGTGATCATTCCGTTGAGTCTTTCGCGCAAAATATTTGGAAACGAATCGGCTGTTGGCAAACTGCTGCACAGTGAACCGGGTAACCAAACGGTAGGAGCCGTCTATCGGGATTTTCCTGCCAACACGATCGTAAACAACTGTATTTATATTCCCCTATTGGAAAATGAGAACAGACAGAACTGGAACAGTTGGGATTATCATGTATATTTTCGGGTAAATGATTCATCTTGCATTCCGTTTTTATTTGAAAATTTCAAACGTAATTTTGACGCCCAAGCTGTTTTCGGGCAACATTTCGACTGGGACGAGGCGGGTGTAGGCCTGCGTCTGACGGCTTTGCCGGCTATTCATTTCGTTACGGACGTGAAATGGGATCAAACGCCGAAAGCAAGTAAGCAGACACTGTTGATTCTGCTCACCATTGCGCTCGTGGTGGTTGCTATTGCAACCATCAACTTTACGAATTTCAGTACGGCATTGACGCCAATGCGCGTCAAAAACATCAATACACAGAAAGTTTTAGGCGCCCGTCGGCACACTTTGCGCTTATCGCTTATTACTGAAGCGGTTATCATCAGTATCTTTTCGGCCATCGTTGCCGTTTTGCTTGTTGGACTGTTCCATCACTCACCCCTGTCAAGGTTAGTTGACGCTGATTTATCGGTCGCGGAGCATCCGTTGATCGTTGGCGGCATGGCGCTGATTGCGCTTGTCACCGGCGTACTTGCCGGTTTGTATCCGGCTTTTTATATGACTTCGTTTGCTCCGGCGCTGGCGCTGAAAGGAAGTTTCGGACTGTCGCCCAAAGGGAGGCAATTGCGAAACACGTTGATAGGCATCCAGTTTATATCGTCTTTTACGCTTATTATCGTGACTTGCTTCATGTATCTGCAAAACTATTTCATGCAACATTCACCTTTGGGCTATGAGAAAGACACATTGGTCACTGTCAATATTCGGAGAATAGAGGGAAACCGCGACGCCTATACAAATCAGTTGAAAGCCTTTTCGGGAATTGAGGACGTCACCTACAGCGAATACCTTTTATCGAGTTCCGACAGTTATATGGGGTGGCGACGCGGATACAACGGAGATCAAATATCATTCAACTGCCTGCCTGTAAATCACACGTTTCTAACGGTGATGGGAATCGAGGTTGCTGAAGGTCGTGATTTCAGGCGGGAAGATATGAATACGCAACATGGCGCGTATATTTTTAACAAAACGGCACAAAAGATGTACGGTCTGGAGCTTAACGAAAAAATTGATAATCAAGGTGATATTATTGGATTCATACCGGATGTTAAATTTGCTTCTTTTCGCAAGTCTGTCGAACCGATGGCTTTTTATGTACGGGGAAACGGGCAATTGGGCCACCCGCCAAATTTTGCATCAATCAAAGTAAAAGCAGGCGCTGATGTGCGTGCAGCCATTGCACATATTCGCTTAACACTTTCGGCGTACGATTCGGAATATCCGCTTGAGATTCGTTTTTTCGATGAGGTCTTGCAACGGCTGTACGAAAAGGAGACAATGCTTGGTACGCTTATTTCGCTCTTTAGCCTGCTTGCCATCTTTATCTCAATCACGGGCGTATTCGGTCTGGTCGTGTTCGACAGCGAGTGTCGACGGAAAGAAATTGGAATCCGTAAAATACTTGGCGCATCCATCGCTGGGATTATCATCATGTTCAATAAGGTATACATGAAGTTATTGTTGATTTGTTTTGCATTGGCGGCTCCGCTCGCCCGGTATGGCGTCAGTCGCTGGCTCTCGAACTTTGCCTACAAAACGCCGATGTACTGGTGGGTCTACCTGCTGGCGTTTGCAGGTGTAGTAATCATTACCGCATCTACGGTGACTTTTCAGAATTGGCGTGTGGCAAACGATAACCCGGTGAAGTCGATCAAATCGGACTAATTGTTTTATTACCAGTCGACCTTAGAAGCATCTGATATAGGCAAGCGAGTAGGTATCATATAAAAAATCCTGAATCCCATGTTTGTATCGTAACGAAAGGATGTTCTTTTTGTATTCATAATCGAGTTTCGTTCGAAGAACGAGCGGATGGTCGCCATTATTCAAATAACCGTAAAAGCCTACAATATCAGCTTGAACTGTCACGTTTTTGTAGCCTCCGCTTGAACCGGCAGCAAACAGAAACGCATCATTCTGCCGGTGAACAATATCATTTGTCATCCAGCAGTAAAATCCCACGAGTGCCTGAATGCGAAAAAATCCTAGCGAAAAGGCATTTCCAAGCAGGTAACATCCCTGATTTAAGTTAAACCAGTAGGCGGCTGCATCCGTGTGTCGCGCATCGGAAAGCCTTTTGCCGCTGGTCGTTTTGAGCGTTGCTTCAAACAACAGTCCAATCCGCCTGTCATTTTGAGTGAAATTATAAAAGGTACTGAATATCAAATCCCCTTTTGTTGGTTCACCCCATGAAGGGCCGGCTGCATGACGCTCGGCTACGGTTTCTGGCGTCATGTTGTAATACTCAAGGAAGGTATAGCTTAATTCGAATCCGGCACGTCCCTTCGCTATCGGCATAAACATTCTCGTGTAAAAGTTTTTGGTCTGGTCGCCCGTATACGTGTGATATTCGCCACGCACCTCTACCAACCATCTTTTATCTAACTGTCCGCCACGCAGTTCCGGTAATGGAAAAGCATTCGGACCGAAATAACGCGGCGAATAGGTCATGTATCGCATGTATTCCTGCCAGGGTTCGTCCTGCGCTTTCGCTGTAATGAACGTCAACAACAATAATATACTCACAAATGCCGTTCTTTTGAATAGATTCATTATTTTGTGCTTAGGGATTTTATATTTTTGTTGTGCTGACTGTTCATGGATGCTACTCTGCTACTATTTTACGGATGCGTTGGTTTTCAAGGTCTGAAACATAGATGATACCTTTATGGTCGACTGCCATACAATAAGGTCTGTTGAATCGTGCCACATCGCCTGCGCCGTCGGCAAAACCACTCGTACGGTCAATAATGGTTGTTACCAAGCCTTTCGAATTGATATGGCGTATACCATTGTTGCTTTCATCTGCAACATATACATTGCCGACAGCGTCAACTGCCACGCCTTTTGGAAACCTGAATTGCGCCTCTTCGCCCATGCCGTCGGCAAAGCCCGCAATTCCGCTACCTGCCAGCGTACTTACGTCGCCTGTCGGGCTTATTTTGCGGATACAGTGATTATTGACATCTGTCACGTACGCATTGTTTGAAGCATCGACCGTTATTTCGAACGGAAAGTTAAATGACGCTGATGTTCCGTTGGCGTCAACATAATCCCGCTCCCCGCTACCTGCCAGCACTTTTACCGTTCCTGCGGGGTCGATTTTGCGGATGCGGTGATTATTGATGTCTGTCACCAAAAGGTTGCCGGAAGCATCGAATGCCATTCCAAAAGGATTATCGAATTGTGACGCATCGCTCATGCCGTCGGCAAAGCCTGCTGTTCCGTTTCCGGCAAAGGTACTGACCGTGCCCGACGGGCTGATCTTGCGGATGCAGTTGTTATCGCGGTCTGCTACATACACGTTGCCCGTAGCGTCGACCGCCACCCCTGTTGGATTGGCAAATTGTGCTTCAGCACCCGCTCCGTCGGCAAATCCTGCCACTCCATTGCCTGCCAGCGTACTCACGATGCCTTCCGAGCTGATTTTGCGTATGCACTGGTTGCCATTATCTGCCACATATAGGTTGCCCGAAGCATCGACCGCTATTCCGAACGGGTTGTTGAACTGCGCGGAAGCGCTTGCCCCGTCAACGAAGCCTCGCGTGCCATTACCCGCCACCGTACTTACCGTACATGTCAGCATGTAGGTGAACCTTGTTTCGGAAACGACCGTCGCTCCCCCCGATGACACTTCAATGAATCCGCTGCAATACACGTCTTTAGGAACTGACACGTTGATTTCGATAAGGTTAGCCGACAGTACCTCGGCTGTTACGCCGTTCAATTTTACAATATTTCCTCCGGGCGTTTCCGCAAATTTTTCACCCTTGATGGTAAGCGTTGATCCAAAACCGGCAGCAAGCGGCGAAAAGGAAGTGATCTTCATTTGATCCATCCCCTGCTGAACAATACTCACCTTTACCGGCGATACACCTTTACCTGTCAGCGTAAGCTCCGTGCTGCGACTTTGCGGTGATGAATTAACATCCGCCCATACCGTGACCGTAGCGTTATTGGAATCTGAAACGGGCGAAACATTTATCCATGCCAGGGATTCAAAACCGGTAAGCGTCCAGTCTACATTCGATCTCACGTCAAATGAAAGCGTTTCACCCCTGGCTGAAAAATCCAACGAACTGTTGGATACGCTCAAGGCGGGAATTACCGCAGTGTCTTTGTCTTTTTTGCAGCCTGTCAATACGACTGCAATGGTTATTGCAAAACAAACTAAGTTTTTCATACGTCTACGAATTGTTCTAATTAGCGGACAAAATTACAAAAAAAATCTTACGATGAAACAGATGGATTCTATTTTTTAATTAAATTCTAATAACAAGGTAAGGTAAGTAATTGCAGCTCATTTCATTTGCAGTTTGAGCAAATGTTGGCCTGATTCCAGTTTTACAATGCGTTCGCCCTTTACATTATCGGGCATGTAGACTGTCGCCGTACTATTGGCCGGGACTTCCACGCTATAAGCCACTGCATTTCTGTTGAACTCCCATTTCGAGACAATTGTTCCGTAGGGTGAACGGTGTCTTGCTTCAAACCGGTTAAGCCCTTTTATAAAATTAGGTTGCAGGATCACATGTTTGAAGCCGGGATGTTCGGGGTCGGGAAAAATACCGCCCAACCCTTTATAAAACCAACTGCCTATTTCGCCAAACATGATGTGATTGTCGGAAATGTCGCGCGCAGCCTTTAAGTCCCAGTTTTCGAGCAATGTCGTGGCTCCATTCACGATCCACCATCCCCACGATGGATAGGTGTCCTGTATCGCTACCTTATACGCCGTTTCAGCATGTCCGTTCCTGCTCAAGGCGTTCAGCAACGCTTTTGCGCCCAAAACGCCGACATCGAGGTGAAAACCAGCCTCTTTGACTGTCTTTGCCAGATTGTCGGCAACTTGCTGCCTGATCTCGTCAGGCGCTACGCCCCAATGTAATGGTACGCTCATTTCGGTCTGTGTGCCACTTGCATACACCCCCGTTTCGCGGTTGAGAAATTTGTCGTTGATCGCACGCTTGATTTCTTCGGCCAATTTTGAATAATAGGCATAATCGTCGGGACGGTCAAACAATTTGGCTGCCTCTGCCAGTATTTTTGCATCCACATAAAAGTATACTGATGAGGTTAGCTCCTTGTTGGAGCGCGATTTGACAGGCACCCAGTCGCCCCGTCCCCAGACGGTAAGGTGTTCGGGACTAGTCCTGTCGACATAGTTCACGTATCTTTTAATGCTTTCGTAGCAGTCAGACAGCAACTTGCTGTCGCCGTAAAACATATACACCTCCCACGGTATAATCGCAATCGTACTTGTCCAGTCCAGACCGTTTGCCGTACCGTATCCCCATCCGCCGGTTGGGATGATGTCGGGAAGCACGCCATTCGGCTGCTGCTCGTCGCGATGGTCTGACAACCACTTTTCATATACCGTTATCCCGTCGAAATTATAGAAAGCCAGTTCGATGGCTAAGTGCCCGTCGCCCGTCCAGCCGTTCTTTTCACGTTGCGGGCAGTCGGTTGGGTATCCCATCAAGTTTGACAAGTATGCGTTATTCGTTGCCTGCTGCAATTTTTCCACCAACGGGTTCGACGACTTTATTTCGCCTGCCACAGGCACGTCGCTGTGCATGAAATAAGCGGTAAGGCTGTTAATATCAAGGGCTATCGGTCTGTCACTGATAATTTCCACATAACGAAACCCCTTATAACTGAACTTTGCCATAAATTCGTCATCTTTTTTTCCACTCAAAAAAAGGATATCCGTCTGAAACGGGTCGGCCTCCCGATCGCCCTGGTAATACACGTCAATGTTCGACAAGTCCAAATAGCCGTTTTCATACAAGCGTTCGCCATGTTTTATCTTGACTCTTGTACCTGCTTCACCCTGTACCTTAATTTTTGTGACGCCGGCAATATTTCGTCCGAAATCGTACAGATAGGTACTGTCGTCCATCTTATTAAACGTTTGGGCAGGAATCGTTTCTACATTCCTTATGGGGTGAATATGTTGCGCTGAAACGGTTTCCGAGGGGGCCGACCTGTATTTTGCGTTCCCCCAGGATGAATCGTCGAACGTTGCGTTACACCATCCATCCGTTTCGAGACGGGCGTCATAATGGTCGCCGGTATAGATGTTGTTGGATAGCAGCGGCCCGGAAGATGTCCGCCAGTCTAATCCCGTACTGACCGTCTCCCCGCTTCCATCGACATAACTGATTTTGAGGTCGAGGCAAAAGGCAGGACGGTTGCGCCATGGCGCACGATGAAAATCCCAGGTGGCTAACGCCTGATGGTTATACCAGCCGTTCCCCAGCAGGATGCCGATGGCATTTTCTCCGTTTTTGATTTGGGAGGTCACATCATAAGTGACATACAAGTTTCGGCGGTCGTAACGGGTATACATCGGATCAAGCCGTTGGTTTCCGATTTTCTCGCCGTTCACATAAAGCTCATACAGTCCGGCAACGGCAACATACACTCTTGCAGATTGGATCGCCTTTCCGGCAGTGAACTTTTTGCGAAAATAGGGCGCCGGGCGATGATTCATATCGTGACCGTCCGAAATCCACGCCCCCTGCCAGTTACTGACGTGCATCATGCCTGTTTCAAACGAGGCGATGACCGACGGCTGTTCGACATGGTCCATGTCCCACACCCGTGTCTGCCAATAATATCGCGTAAAAGGCGTTAGCGGCTGTCCGTCATAGGCAACCCGCATGGCGTCGGACGGTTGTTTGCCCGTATCCCAAACGTTTCCTTTTCCTCCCAAAACTTCCAGCGAATCGGTTCCGACAACGATCCGGTAGGCCGACTGTCGCGCACCGTTACGCGAATCGTCCAATAACCAGGATAATCGCGGGTTCGGATTATCTATTCCAATGGGATTCGCCAGATAGTCGCAACGGAGATTTTCCGCTTTGCACAATATCCGGTTTTGACTGAAAGCAATAGTGGACAAAACGAGGCCAAAAACAAAAATTAGATACTTCTTCATGATTTATTATTTTTATATGTTTACTGTTTTATTACAATTCCATGATGTTTTGTCGTATTTGAATTGCCCTGTCGGTCACTATTGTCAATTTTTTTGCCACAGTGTGGACAAAATTGATGTGATTCGTCGATTTGCTTTTGACAATCAGGGCACAAAATAACTTTTTTTGTGATTAACCGTATCGGGCTATCTACTCTTTCGAGCAGGTTTTCAGGTATTTCGTTGATAAACATTGACTCGTTTCCTTTACGCGAGACGAGGAAAAGTTTTTCTTTTGCACGGGTAACGGCTACATAAAACAACCGGCGTTCCTCTTCCAGCAACCGTTCGTGATTCGCCTGCTTGATAACCTGAAAGATACGATCCTCTAACCAAATATCGGGAAACCCGCCAAATCCGTCGGTCAGTCCGATAATGAACACGACCTTGGCCTCCAAGCCTTTGGCGGCATGAATGGTTTTTGTCTGCACGTTGATTCCTGCTTTACGAAAGGCATTGCTGTAATCGGGGCGAAACATGTGATTCCTGCGGTACAAAAACAGGATGTCCTCGCCCTTATATCCCTGTTTTTGCAGGTTCGCCACTGTCTCCATACAAAAATTGATGCTTTCCTGACTTCCGTTCTCTTCTTCGACGGCAGTGTAAAGCATAATTTTCTGCAAGGCAGGTTTAATGGCGAAAAGCTCCTTGTCAATTTTAAATTTGTTATGCTTGATAACCTCATTACCTGCATCCACAATATTTTGCGTACTGCGGTAGTTGATATTGAGCGTGATAACTTTTGAAGGCGTGAAATGTTTTTCAAACGAAACAATATAGCCCACATCTGAGCCTCGAAAACCATAGATGCTCTGCCAGTCATCACCCACGCAAAAGAGTTGCGTGTTCCCGGTCAATAAAAGTTTGATTAATTCGACCTGCAAACTGTTGACGTCCTGAAACTCGTCGACTAAAACATACTTGAACCTGTTTCGCAACACATTTGCCATGTCATTGTCATTTTTCAACAGGGAGATGCAACGAATCAGCAAGTCGTTGAAATCAAGATAGGATTTGTCAACGCAATAAGCGTTATATTTCCGGATCAGCGGCATGGCAAGCATGTAAAACTTGCGGATACGTTCGTGCTGGTCGGATTGTCCTTTTCTTTGTATATCCTGTAAATCAACGTTTTCAACTTTAATCATATCCGTCACCCGATTGACCGTTTTGATGAACTCGTCGATATAAGAAAAAAAACCGTTAAATGCCTCCTGATAGGTCAGTTTTTCAGGTTGATATTTCTCCGACAGTCTGTTTTTGAGTATATTATCCAAGACATGACTGAAAAGGGCAGAATCGTGCATTTCGCTTTCATAAGTATACTCAACTGTAAAACCTGCTTTTTTACATGCTATTTGTTTATGGGTTACCGGACTGCTCTTATCACTTACATGTTCGATATACAAATTGGCTTCAGGCAAATAAAAGTCGGGGTAAAAAGTAAAACCTTTTTCAGAAACCTGCCGTTTCCCTTCATAAACATAGCGGATGTTATTTCTGAAAAACCAGTCGGCAATAAACTGTTCCGACTTCGAACGGACTTTTGTACCGTCAAGCGCGGTGTATTGCTTGTCGTATGAACGGAACTTATCGGTATTGACATGAATTTTATCAACAAAATAATCGAGGATATAGCGTTTCAGGGTCAGCAGAAAACGCTCGTCATCGCATTGTTGAATCAGAATCTTGTGAAACACCTCAAAAACGGTTTCTTTGGCCTTGTATTCGGCAAACTCATCGTTCTCGTTCCACTTGTCTTCTCCCAGAATCTTAAATTTGTTATCAAATTCATTCACGCCGTATTCGCGAAGTATTTTAAAGCACAAACTGTGAAAAGTTCTTACCGTCAATGCTTTAATCCATTGGTACTTACTTTGATATTCCAAGCGCAAGCTATTTTTTTCGTTTTCCGAAAAATGCTTGTCGGACAGCTTTTGCGCATAATGTCCGGATTTGTCGGATGAAACAATCAAACGGTCAAGCATTTCGTTGGCGGCGTTTCGCGTGAAGGTGACCGCCAGTATGTTTTTTGATTTAACATTTTCTTTTTCAATCAGATAGACGATTTTTTGTAACAGCGTCATTGTTTTTCCCGACCCGGCGCCTGCCAGCACGAGCAATCGCTTGTCGCGACTGACAACAGCCGACTGTTGCTTTTCGTTCAGCGAAGATATGTCGATGTTCGAACCCATTCAAAAAAATGATACTTGTTAATAATCATTGCTAGCAAAAATTTTCAGGTCGCAAAGATACGACAAAAAGCCATATTTTTCACATTTTTCCCGTTTTTTGCCCCCGCATTAAGGTAAGTTGATTGAATCCCTTTTTTTGTCGATAGACAAACACGCAAATGTTAATAAAACGTAAATTCAAAAAAAACAATCTATAAAATGCCCGGTATTGATAAGAATATTATTATCTTTGTGGTATTATTAGTGACAAAGATATGAAATATACGGAATTTCACAGGAAAATCGAGAGAAACGGATGGGTATTCTCTCATGCGGTCGGAAGTCATTATTTCTATTTGAAAAATGGGATACTATCTCCGCCTGTCCCATATCACGGGGCAAAAGAGATAGGAGAAGGCATAAAGAGAAAATTAACCAGCGTAATGGGGCTGAAATAATCCCACGCTCATAAAAAAATAAAAAAATATGGAATCATTGAAAATTATCATTGAGAAAAGCTCGGATTATTACGATGCTTATGCCGAAAATTGTGACGGGATTTACGGTGCAGGAAATACGGTGGAAGAAGCAAAAAATAGTGTATTAGAGGGATTAAACTTGTTTGTTAAGTACAATAAGGACAATTTGCCTAAAATATTACGCGGAGACTATATTATTGAGTATTATTTTGATGTACATTCTTTTTTAAAACATTATTCTACCATTTTCACAAAGTCTGCCTTGCAGCGTATGACGGGCATCAATCAAACACAATTGACACATTATGTATCCGGCTTTCGCAAACCTTCCAAGCGTACAGTTGAAAAATTAAATGTTGCAATTAGTTTGTTATCAAAAGAATTAAGTCAGGTTCATTTCTTATGAAATCATTTATAACCACATATTCCCGACTTTGCCTATTCCTCCATCCAATAAAAAAGCGCCTACATTCCTGTAAACGCTTGATTATCAGTTTGCGGTATGGACGGGACTCGAACCCGCGACCCCCTGCGTGACAGGCAGGTATTCTAACCAACTGAACTACCACACCAATGATTTTTGGGTGCTTTTCCTTTGAAAAGCGGTGCAAAGATAGGGATTTATTTTGATACAACAAATTTTTCAAGAAAAAAATTTACTTTTTTCGAAAAAACAGGAATCTGCCTCAAAAAAAAATAGCGAACTTATTTTGTTTTTCATTCGGCTTGCATTACCTTTGACGCTTGATTAACGTAAAAAATTATCTTCAATGAAACAAACGCCTGTTGATTATCAGACAACAAAGAGAGTAATAGAGAGTTATGGACTAAAAAACTTCGGGAAAGCAACGATTCGCGAAGTGGTGGCTATTTCGGGACAATTGGAAAAAGCAACGGGGACTGAATTTATTCACATGGAAATGGGTGTTCCGGGGCTGAGGCCGTCGCAGGTGGGGGTAGATGCCGAAATTAATGCATTACAAAACGGCGTTGCTTCCATCTATCCGGTTATTAACGGCTTGAATGAATTGAAAGAAGAGGCTTCGCGCTTTGTCAAGGCTTTTGTGAATGCGGATATTGCGCCCGAACATTGTGTGCCGGTGACCGGTTCCATGCAGGGTACATTTGCCTCATTTCTCACTTGCGGACAGTGCGATACTGCAAAAGATACGATTTTATTTATCGATCCGGGATTTCCGGTTCAAAAACAACAGATCGTTGTGATGGGGTATAAGTTTGAATCGTTTGACGTGTACGATCATCGGGGTGATAAACTTCAGAAAAAACTCGAAGATTATCTGTCGATAGGGAATATCGCGGCAATCGTTTATTCCAATCCGAATAACCCGGCATGGTTTTGCCTGACGGAAAGCGAACTGGAGATTATCGGTAAAACGGCTACCCGATACGATACCATCGTGATCGAAGATTTGGCCTATTTCGCGATGGACTTTCGAAAGGACCTTGGGACGCCTTTCCAGCCGCCATACCAGCCAAGCGTTTCGCATTATACGGATTACTATATCCTCCAGATTTCCGGCTCGAAAGCATTCAGTTATGCCGGACAACGTATTGCCATCACGGCAATTTCCGATAAATTGTACCACCGCGCCTACAATGGCTTGACAAAGCGTTATGGCGGAGGAACCTTCGGAACAGTTTATATTCATCGGGTGCTTTACGCGCTTTCATCGGGTACAAGTCATTCGGCGCAATATGCGTTGGCGGCCATGTTCAAAGCCGCATCCGACGGCGATTTCAACTTTGTGGACGAGGTAAAGGAATATGGAAGACGTTCGAAATTATTAAAGTCGATTTTCGTGAAGCATGGATTCAGGATTGTTTACAACCTCGACCTTGACGAACCCATTGCCGACGGTTTTTATTTTACCATTGCCTACCCTGGCATGACAGGCGACGAACTCATGGAAGAGCTTATCTACTATGGGATTAGTGCTATCTCGCTCAGTACGACAGGTAGCCATCAGCAAGGCTTACGCGCGTGTACATCTTTTATTAAGTCAAACCAATATGAATTATTGGAAGAGAGGCTGACACTTTTTGAAAAAAATAATCCGAAATAGTATAGATATGGCTTCCTACAAGGACATTTTTGTGATCAGGCACAACGACCTGGCGCCGGGAAAAGGGAAGATTCTAATATCCGAACCTTTTCTCAGTAATATCTTTTTTCAACGTTCTGTTATTTTGCTGATAGAGCATAATGAAGATGGTTCCATGGGGTTTGTCGCAAACAAGAAGACTGATTTGTGGTTGAACGATTTTGTCGTCGGTCTGGAGAATATCCCGCATATCCCTATTTTTCTTGGAGGCCCCGTTTCGCCCGACCGCCTTTTCTTCTTGCATTCATTGAACGATGTCATTCCGGGTGGTATTCAGATTGGTGACAATCTCTATTGCGACGGCGATTTTGAAAGTCTCAGTTATTACATGATGAGCGGTAAACCGATAGCCGGGAAAATAAAATTTTTTCTCGGTTATGCAGGATGGTCAAAAAATCAATTGATTGAAGAAATCAACGAGGATTCCTGGCTTGTCGGCAATACTTCAAGCCGTCAGGTACTGGTTGCCGAAGACGAATTGTTTTGGAAAAATGCGGTAGAACGGGTTGGCGGACCTTATCTGACTTGGATCAACTATCCGAAAGACCCGCTGCTAAATTAATTGGCGATTAGGCTGAATATCAGCACGTCATCATATCCGTCTGCTGATTGAATCCAATCGTGCAGCAATCCGTTTTCGTTGAAGCCCGAACCGATGAAAAGCTGCTTGCTGGAATCGTTTTTTACGGGTATGAAGGCATATAATTGATGAAGTTTAAGGAATGAAAACGAATAATCGCATAATAAGGTCAATGCATCCCTTGCCAGTCCTTTTCGCCGATACCGTTTATCGATGATGATACTTATGGCAGCGCGTTTGTGATGCGGTTCAAAATCGTACAGGTCAATCATGCCGATGGCTTTCTTTTCCTGTTTCAGTTCGATGACGAAACGAAATTGTTTTGTTTCGTAAATATCCTTTGCCGTCAGGATATACTGCCTCAGTTCGTAACGCGAATAGGGGGCAAGCGTACAACTCCACGACCAGAAGGTCGTATCGTTCTCCCATTGATAAAAAACGTCTATGTCTTCCGGCTCAAGCGCCCTCAATTTTATGTTTTCGGTTTCAAGCATCGTTTTTTAAATTTCAGATTACCTATACATTTGTTTTTATTGAATCGTTGAAACTGACACGGTTAATAATTGAACGTCCAAGCGTTATCTCGTCGGCGTATTCGATTTCATCGCCAACCGATATGCCGCGCGCGATAACGCTCACCATAATATGATAGGGTTCCAATTTCCGGTTTAGAAAAAAGTTCGTCGTATCGCCTTCCATGGTGGTTCGTAAGGCAAGGATTACCTCTTTCACAGTGCCCGAAGCTACGCGTTCGATTAAACTGTCGATTTCCAAATCTGCCGGCCCAATCCCTTCGACCGGTGAAATGACGCCTCCAAGCACATGGTAAACACCTCGAAACTGCAACGTGTTTTCGACAGCCATCACTTCTTTGATATTCTCTACAACGCAAACAATGGCATGGTCGCGCGATTGATTGGCGCAAATCGCACACTCGTCCGTATCGCAAATGTTATGACAAGTACGGCAATAGTTCACATTTCGGCGAAGCGCAAGTAACGACGACGACAAGCGTTCCGTATAATCCGCATCGCGGCGTAACAGGTAAAGAGCCAGTCGCAAAGCCGTTTTCCGACCTACCCCCGGCAAAGCCGCCAACTCATTGACCGCATTTTCCAATAAAACCGATGGATATTGTTGACTCATCATTAGTAATTAGTAATTAGTAATTAGTAATTAGTAATTAGTAATTAGTAATTAGTAATTAATAATTCAAATACTCGCCCGTCACGATCCGCTCGATCCACGCCTGATTTTCAAGATACCAACGCACCGTTTTCACAATGCCAGCGTCAAAGTCGGTTTCCGGTTTCCAACCTAACTCACGCGTGATTTTGGCTGAATCAATGGCATACCGTTTATCATGTCCCAACCGGTCTGCTACAAAAATAATCAAATCATCGTTGATCCAGTCAATCGAAAGTTGACCGTCTGAACCTATCTTTTTCTTTTTCAGTTGTTTACGGTATTCAGGCGTTTCCGTCAATAATTCCCGTATCGTCCGGATAACCGTTCTTACGAGTTGAATGTTCCGACGTTCATTATGTCCTCCTATATTATACACCTCGCCAGTCCGTCCATGATTGATTACCATGTCGATCGCCTTGCAGTGGTCTTCGACGTAGAGCCAGTCGCGCACATTCGACCCGTCGCCATACACGGGCAATGATTTTCCTTCGAGGATATTCTTGATAATCAATGGAATCAATTTTTCTGGAAAATGATAAGGCCCGTAATTATTTGAACAGCGCGAAACGGTAACCGGCATTTTATACGTTTCGTAATAGGCTTTCACAAAAAGATCGGCGCTTGTTTTGGATGCGCTGTAAGGGCTTCGCGGATCAAGCGGGGTCGTTTCCGTAAAGTAGCCTGTTTCACCCAGGCTTCCATATACTTCATCGGTCGATACCTGATGAAACCGCACGCCGGCACGCCATGTCGGATAACCTTGGTCGTCCTTGCCTGTCACCCATTCCTTGCGCGCCGCGTCCAGCAGGTTCTGCGTTCCCAGTATGTTCGTAACAAGAAACAACTGCGGATTTTCGATGCTGCGATCCACGTGACTTTCGGCTGCAAAATTCACGACATGCGTGAAGTGATGGGCAGCAAACAGTTTTCCCGCCAAAGCGCTGTCGCAGATATCGCCTTTCACAAACAGGCAACGTTCGTTGTCAATATCCGTTTCGATCGTCGCCAGATTGCCGGCGTATGTAAGGGCATCCAGCACAACAATACGCATATCGGAATAGGTTTTTAACATATACTTTACAAAATTCGCGCCGATAAATCCGGCGCCTCCGGTCACAAGATACGTTTTCATCGATTTTTAATAATTAAAATTTATTTCTGCATCTTTCAATAAAGGCGCTTTTATGTCTTTTTCCGAAACAAGTAATGGACGATCAGGCATTAGACGCCAATCGATCCCGATATCCGGATCATCATAACAAATTCCACGCTCATGGGTCGAAGAATAGGGATTGTCAACCAAATAAGTAAATACGGCCGTCTCGCTCAAGACATAAAAACCGTGTGCCAGACCTTTCGGGATAAACGCCTGCCGATGGTTTTCTCCGGATAATTCAATCGCGACGTATTTACCGAAAGTCGGCGATCCCTTTCGGATGTCAACCACTACATCAAGCACCGTTCCGCATATCACCCGCACCAATTTGGATTGTGCAAAAGGTTCCAACTGATAATGAAGTCCGCGCAACGTTCCGCGCAACGAACAGGATTCATTTTCCTGAATGAAATCACACTTCTCGATGAATTGCTCGAACTCCTGTTTTTTATAAGCCTCCATAAAATAACCGCGCGAATCGCCAAAAACTGTTGGCTCAATCAACCAAACGCCCGGTATCTCTGTTTCCATAAATTTCATATCCTCATTTTTTGAGAGCAAAGTAAGCGTTTTATTGCGAGACTGCAAAAAAAGAAAGCCAAAACTTTTGGAATTTTAAAAAAATAATTACCTTTGCAGCCGCAAAACTAACAAGGTACCTTGGCCGAGTGGTTAGGCACCGGTCTGCAAAACCGTAGACGGCGGTTCGAGTCCGCCAGGTACCTCCTAATTGTCCTCATAACACGCTGTAAATCAGCAATTGTTATGAGGATTTTTTTGTGGAGGATTGAAAACAGGCTTAAAACGGTCAAATGCCTGTGGCGCAGGTTTATACGTTCCGACTATGCTATTGAATTTAACCATGTCATCCAGACATGTTGATTTACAAAAGGCACGCCATTCATCCGGCATACTTGCATGGTGTGACCTGTACCACCTTGCTCGGGATTCGTAAAATCATCATAAAAGAAGCCAAAAGTAGCGGGTAAAAGTGTCCCTTTCAAACCTAAAACTTTCACCGTATCACGGATAATATAGGCACCTTTCAAAGAAAAAGAATCACGTTTGCCCGAGACGTATTTATCAACCAGGTTCTTTGTTGGTTTGTGATTCTTCGAATGAAAAACCACTTTCGGTTCGTTAAGAAAATTAACATCATCCAATGAAACGGTTTTATGGGCATAGTTTGTTGCTTTGCGATGTCCGGAATAGGGTATTATCGCTTCTAATCGCTCTTTATCAACCGAACTAACGCCCCTGGAGAAATAAAGATCGGCACCCAAAGCGTTCCCGCTACGAAAGATGATATGTTGAGTTTGTGCTGCAATCAGTCGTCCAAACTGTTCGATTTTTTCTTCATCTTCATCCATAACATTGCGTTTGCCTTCCAGCAATACAATCGTATCCGGTTTATCATACTTTTCTATAAAATCTTGTAATGTCATATTTTCTATATTCTATAATACTCTTCCCACCCCGTACGCGGCGGTAATCCCGTCAGCATGGCAGTTGCAAACGGGTTGTTTGTGAACTGCTTGGTTGCGGGGTCAAATTTCAGCTTGGCGTTCAGGCGCTGTGCGATCACGCCCAGACAGAACACCTGACTAAGCGGGCCTGCCACTTCAAAAGGCGAGCGGGTCTTTTCTTTACCCTGACACGAGAGCAAGAAATTGGCATAGTGATTCGATGGCGATTTTGGAACATCCGGCAACTTCGATTCCATTTCTTTTGCCTTTGCTTCGGGGATGATGGATAACGTGCTCCCATGCGACCCGCCTTTGAATGTCAGTTCTTTACTGTATATTATCTTCCCGGGATTCAATTTTTGAGGTTGAAGTTTTCCGCCTGCAACAGGCGGTATGTTCGGGTCGATATCCAACGTACCGTAACCTTCGGGTACGGCAGGTATATTATCAAGACCATCGTACCACGTGATGTCAAGCGCCGGCATGTTCTTTCTTGCCGCAAACCGGAACTCAAGCGTTGATGACATCGGGAAAAAATAATCATTGTGTTCTTTCAGCATCAAAGCGTTTACTTCATAAGGCAATCCCAATTCGAGGAATTGATGGACAGTATCCATGATATGCGCACCCCAGTCGCCCAAAGCGCCCATACCCATATCATACCAGCAACGCCAGTTGCCATAATGGTATTTTTCGTTGAACTCGTGATATTGATTCGCCATGTTCCACGTATCCCAGTCAATTCCGGGCGGTAACGGTTCAGGCGACAGGTATTTATAGATGCGCGAATCCCATGGATGCCAGCGTCGAGAGGAATTCATGTGGGCGGTCACAGCAGTCACATCCTTGATGATACCTGCATCTTTCCATGCTTTAAACTGGAAATAGTTACCTTCGGAATGACCCTGATTGCCCATTTGGGTAACTACTTTGGGATATTTCCTTGCTGCTTCCATCATCAATTCGCTCTCCATGAAAGTCCGGCTCATGGGCTTTTCCACGTAGATGTGCTTGCCTTCCTTCATGGCATGGATAACGACCGGAAAATGTGCAAAATCAGGGATTCCAGCGCATACGGCATCGATTTTGTTCCCCATCTTGTCAAACATCGTCCTGAAATCCTTGAAACGCGGCGCTTCAGGGAACATGGCCATGATCTCCTGCGTATGCTTTGCTCCCATATCTACATCACACAAAGCCACGACATTTGCCAGTCCGGTTTTGCTAAACGCCTTGATGATGGAACCGCCTTGAAAACCGATACCTACACAGGCCAGATTCACTCGTTCATTTGCTCCGATAAGGCGACGGTAAGCGGTCGCGTTAAGGCGAGAAGCACCTAACGTCATGCCTGCCGATGCTATCGTTGCTGTCTTTAAAAAATCTCTTCGCGTTGTCATATTACATAATGTTTAAGTTAATAATTATCGTCAGTTTGGATCGCAAAGTTAAGATTTTTTTCACCAAAAACGATCGAATACAAAAAAAAATCCTATATTTGCAAAATTAAAAACGGCATTTTGAAGTGCTTTTTTATGGGAACATGATAAAAAAAGACTTGTAACATCTTAATTAATAAATAAAACAACATGAGAATTGGAAAATATTCATTCGGAATCGGCGATCGTTTTGCGCATCAGGGCGAATCGCAGCTAAAAGCCCTCATACAGGCAAGTAAGGGGTTGGGAATTGAAATCGCTCCGGTGTGGAACAAGTCGAATCGCGAACACACCATCGTTCACTCAACGCCGGCAGATACACGCGTCGAGGCTGATGCTGCCGTCAAGGCACTGAATTACAAAGGCGACTATTTTGTGGATGCCGACCATATCAATCTGACGAATGTGGACAAGTTTATGGATGATTCGGATTTCTTTACGCTTGATGTGGCCGATTATATTGGCAAGAAAGCTGAACAGGCCGATATCGATGCGTTCGTCGAAGCAAACCTCAAGTATACCGGTAAACTTCAGATTCCGGGAATCGACGAACCTTTCGATGTTCCGCAAGCACTGTTAGTCAGCATTGCCGAAAAATTTCTGTATGCCGTACAGGAAGCCGGAAAAATTTACCGCCACATTGCAGCGGCGAAAGGTGCTGACGGCTTTGTTGCCGAAGTCTCGATGGACGAAGTCAATGATGCACAGTCGCCTGTTGAGATGTTCTTTATCCTAAGCGCCATTGCCGGTGAAAAGATTCCTGCCCAAACAATCGCGCCCAAATTTACCGGTCGGTTCAACAAGGGAGTGGATTATGTAGGCGATGTCATGCAATTTGCCAAAGAATTTGAGGAAGACTTGCTGGTGATAGATTATGCAATACAGCAATTCGGGTTGCCCGACAACCTGAAGCTAAGTATTCATTCGGGAAGCGATAAATTTTCGATTTATCCGGTTATCGGCGAATTAATCGGGAAATACGACAAGGGAATCCATATAAAGACAGCCGGCACGACGTGGCTCGAAGAAATCATCGGTCTTGCCATGAGTGATGACGAAGAGGCGATCGACCTGGCGAAGGCGATTTATTCGGGCGCTGTCGGTCGTTTTGACGAACTCTGCGGCCCTTACGCTACCGTTATCGACATTGAAAAAGAGAAACTGCCATCCCCAAAAGAAATGGAATACTGGTCGGGCGAAAAATTGGCAAACACGTTGCGCCACGTTCCCGGCCATGCGGATTACAACCCGAATTTCCGGCAATTAATCCATGTGGGATATAAGGTAGCTGCCGAATATGGTACCCTATTTACCGAGGCACTTGAAAAGCACAAGGAAATAGTCGGTCAACAAGTGTTCGACAATATTTACGAACGTCACATCTTGCGGATGTTCAGTCAGCAGACCATGTAGGTTCACGTTGCGTACAATAGCGGAGAATATCTGTGTAGTCATCAAAATAAATGACTGAGGTATGGATTATTACGAAATATCCTTTACGTACGAATCATTGTTGCCGACCGACATCATCAACGATATTTTGGCGTCCGAGCTTGGAAATATCGGTTTTGACAGTTTCCTCCCCGAAGACGACAGGCTGCTGGCTTATATCAATGCCGATAATTTTAACGAACAGTCGTTGAATGATTGTTTATCCCACTTTCCGCTTCAGGGCAACCGTTTTTTTCATGCACGCCAATTGATAAAAGACCGTAACTGGAATGAGGAATGGGAAAAGAATTATTACCGGCCTATCATCATTGCAGACGAGTGCCTGATTCGCGCTTCCTTTCATCCGGAAGAAAAAGGATTCAACTATTCCATTGTCATTGACCCCAAAATGGCTTTTGGAACCGGCAATCATGCTACCACCTACCTGATGCTTCACGAATTGCTCAAGTTAGATTTACATGACAAATCGTTCCTTGATATGGGATGCGGCACGGCAGTTCTCGCGATTCTGGCTGCCAAGAAAGGAGCTTCGCGGGTGGTTGCCGTCGACATTGACGAATGGGCTTACAATAGTGCAAATGAAAACTGTCGGCTGAATCATACGGAGCAGGTTGAAGTTGCGCGTGGTGACGCCGAACAAATCGCCCGATTCGGCGCTTTCGACTACATTTTTGCAAATATCAACCGGAATGTCCTGATAAAAGACGTCCACCTGTATGTTCCCGCACTAAAACCGGGCGGGTCAATTTTTATGAGTGGTTTCTACAGGGAAGACGTTCCTGCCATTGAAGAAGCGTGCCACCACAACGGACTGTCGCTATGCGCTTCGACGGAACGGGAGCGTTGGGTTGCCGTTCATGTCAGGTGATTGAAACCGGCAAATGGCAAAAAAATACCGAAAAATTTTTTTTTATTAAAATAAACAAGTAAATTTGTGGGACTAATTTTTAAAATTTACAGTTATGAAAGATTCAAAATTATTACTTGGCCTTGCAATCGGTGTTGCAGTAGGCGCAGCTATTGGGTATCTTGCCGCAACAGACAAGAAAGAGCAGATACTTGATGAATTGGGAAGTATGGTTGGAAAGGTGAAAGACAGTGTCCAATCGGCGGTCAGCAAGTACAAGGAGAAAACTTGTGGATGTACTTGCAATACAGCCGAAAATGCAGAGGCATCCGAATAGGGATACTGTCCTGTTCAACAATGGAAAAAGATGCTGAAAAAGTTTTCCGCGAATTGAAAGACGACGTCTCGACATACGCGGAACTGAGGCTGGAATTACTAAAAATCAATGCATACGAGCGGATTGGCAAGATGATTGGCATCCTCTCGTATGGATTGTTGTTGTCTGCGCTGGTATTGATTACCCTGCTTTTTGTTATGCTGACGTTGGGATTTTTGTTCAGCAACCTGTTAGGCTCTACCGCTGCCGGCATAGGTATCGTGGCTGCATTTTATTTGATGCTGGTGGTGGTGGTCATGGTTAATAAAAATCGTATCAGCCTGAAAGTGACAAATATTATCATCTCTGCGCTTCAATCAATCGACCATAAGAAAGATGCAAAAACAAAATCAGGACAGGACAACGACAAAGCGGAGTGAATCGCCAACGCCAATCGAAAAGCTTTTGGCCGATAAAATCGAGCTGGAAGCTAAATGTCGTTTACGGGAGACAAAACTCAATGAAGACTTTGACTATATCAGGGACAATTCTTCCAGGCTGATTCTGTCAGGCCTTTCGTCTTTATTGTTTCCGTCAGCAGGCCCCAAGCAAAACAAACCGGAAGAACAGGCGGTTGCGGTCGTCGGCAAAAACCGACAATCGCAAAACAATGCGCTGCTTGCTGTCGACAATCTGCAAGTTGCCGCCCGGGTTATCGTTCCGGCAGTATGGCGTATTGTTCGACCCGTCCTCATCAAATGGGGAATCAACAAAGTGAAATCCATACTTATCAGAACATTTACCCCAAAAAATCGGTCGTCAACCGCAAATTAATAAAGAAATTTTTTATCCGAATGTTGTGTATTTCATAAAAAAGCAGTAATTTTGTGGCCGTAATGCGGTAAAAAATAAAGAAGCATACAAGATATTTTTTAACTATAAAATTTTTAAAACAATGATTAAAGTAGGTATTAATGGGTTTGGCCGTATCGGACGTTTGGCGTTCCGTGCCGCACAAGGAAGAGATGACATGCAGGTAGTAGCTATCAATGACTTGATTAGTGTTGAGTATATGGCATACATGTTGAGGTATGACACCATTCACGGTCAGTTCAAAGGCGAAATCGACATTCAGGACGGCAATCTTGTTGTGAACGGAAACGTAATACGGGTCACTGCTGAAAAAAATCCGGCAGATTTAAAATGGAACGAAGTAGGTGCGGAGTATGTTATCGAATCTACCGGTTTGTTCCTGTCAAAAGAAAAAGCGCAGGGTCATATTGACGCAGGCGGCAAATATGTTGTCATGTCAGCACCTTCCAAAGACGATACGCCGATGTTTGTTTGCGGTGTAAACCTTGACGCTTATGTAAAGGGCACTCCCTTTGTTTCGAACGCATCGTGTACGACAAACTGCCTGGCACCCATTGCAAAAGTGCTTAACGACAAGTTTGGCATCACGGACGGTTTGATGACGACGGTACATGCCACCACAGCTACCCAAAAAACGGTCGATGGCCCGTCAGCCAAAGACTGGAGAGGCGGTCGCGCTGCCGCCGGCAATATCATCCCATCTTCGACGGGCGCTGCCAAAGCCGTAGGTAAGGTAATTCCGGCATTGAACGGCAAATTGACAGGTATGGCTTTCCGTATTCCGACCTTAGATGTTTCGGTTGTCGACCTGACCGTCAATCTTGCAAAACCGGCTTCTTATGCCGACATCAAGGCTGCCATGAAAGAAGCTGCCGAAGGTGAATTGAAAGGTATACTCGGATATACGGAAGACGACGTCGTTTCTGCCGATTTCATCGGCGATTCCCGCACTTCCATCTTCGATGCAAAAGCCGGTATCGCTTTGACTGACACTTTCGTAAAAGTTGTTTCATGGTATGACAACGAATGGGGCTATTCCGTCAAGATATTAGACTTAATAGCACACATGAAAAAAGTGAACGGATAATTTCACTGATGCTTTCCAAATTGATTTTTTTTTTTGAAAAAGCCATGTTCCTGTCAATGAATGTGGCTTTTTTTTAGTTTACACGAAGGAGTGTTCATCCTACATTATTATATTCGAATGAAAAAGTATGAACTCATTACGGTATTAGGTCCTACTGCCTGTGGAAAAACGCAATTTGCCGCAGCCTTGGCCGCAACGCTTCAATCTGAAATTATTAGCGCCGATTCAAGGCAAGTCTATCGCCTGATGGACATCGGAACCGGAAAGGATTTGAACGATTATATCGTAGACGGGAAAAAAATCCCCTACCATTTAATCGATATCTGCGACCCCGGAACCCAATATAATGTATTCCGGTATCAACATGATTTTTTCGATGTTTTCGCCAAACTAAAAGCCGATGGAATCGTGCCTGTTCTTTGTGGAGGCACAGGGATGTATATCGAAGCCGTTCTGAAAGGCTTCAAGCTTTTGGATGTACCTCCCAATCAGCAGTTGCGTCAGTCGCTTTCCAAAAAATCATTGAAGGAACTGGAAGAACTACTCGCCAGCTATAAAATACTTCATAACAAAACGGACGTCGATACCGTCCAACGCGCTATACGTGCCATTGAGATCGAAGAATACCATCAAAATGAAGCGCCCGGACAAAACGAATATAAACCGGTTCAGAGTCTTGTCATCGGACTTGACATCGACAGGGAATTACGCCGCAAAAAAATTTCAGAACGCTTGCACAACCGGTTGGCGACAGGTATGATAGACGAAGTACGCACGCTGCTCGACGCCGGAATACCCCCCGACGACCTGATCTATTATGGATTGGAATACAAGTATCTGACCCAATACCTTATCGGCAAACTTGGCTATGATGAAATGGTCACCCAACTGGAAATTGCCATCCATCAGTTTGCCAAACGTCAGATGACATGGTTCAGAGGCATGGAACGTCGCGGAATTATCATCAATTGGCTTGACGCCGCAATGCCAACAGTAGGAAAAATTGAAAAAACGATGGAGTTATTGAAACGACGACAACCGACGAACGAAGCAGGAACAGAGGCAGCTTGCTGACTATGTCCTGCAAGTAGGAGGAAACCATAGTAAACCGAGTACAGAGGCCATTTGGTCATTGAGCGAAGTCGAAATGTTGACTGTGTCGAGGTGCGAAGGAGTACTTTTTACGAAGTGAAAAAAATATAATTATAAAACTATGACTATAAATGATTTAACAAACACCGGCAACTTCTTTCTCCTTGCAGGTCCTTGTGTGATTGAAAGTGAAGAAATGGCATTGCGGATTGCCGAACATGTTTGCACGATTACAAGCAAGCTAAAAATCCCTTATGTTTTTAAAGGCTCCTACCGCAAAGCCAATCGATCGCGCGTAGACTCGTTTACGGGTATTGGCGACGAAACTTCGTTAAAAATTCTCCGAAAAATACATGAAACTTTCGGCATACCCACTGTGACCGACATCCACGAAACGCAGGAAGCCGCAATAGCAGCCGAATTTGTGGATATTTTACAGATTCCGGCTTTTTTATGCAGACAAACGGATTTATTGGTTGCCGCAGCTAAGACCGGTAAAACAGTCAATATTAAGAAGGGACAATTTCTTTCGCCCGAATCCATGAAGTTTGCCGTTCAAAAAGTAGTTGACAGCGGCAATCCGAACGTGATGCTAACCGAACGGGGAACAACATTCGGCTATTCCGACCTGGTAGTCGATTTCCGCGGTATCCCTCAGATGAAAAAATTCGGTTGTCCGGTCATCACCGACATCACCCATTCATTGCAGCAACCGAATCAAACATCCGGTGTGTCGGGCGGACTGCCCGAATTGATTGAAACAATCGCAAAAGCAGCTGTTGCAGTTGGCACGGACGGACTATTCGTCGAAACACATCCCGACCCACTACATGCTAAATCCGATGCCACCAACATGCTACAATTGGACTTGTTGGAAGATTTGCTAAGAAAACTCCTCCGCATCCGCGAAGCAACCGGCCTTGCCCTTATATAATGAGGAAACGTGCGCAACGACCCTTTATCGCGTGCGCAACGAACTCCTCATCGCGTGCGCAACGAACTCCATCATCGCGTGCGCAACGACCCCACCTCCAAGAGTTGCGAAATATTATACTGAATCACATCAATCAACGATACAGTCCCCTTTTGACCCGGAAAATTCAACAAGCAACAGTAGTGTGCACGCGACAAAACATCCTTGAACGGTTGACCAACAGGATTATGAAAATTATCAACGATCAGGATGGCGTCCGTTTTCGATACGGCAACAATCTTCGATACTTCCGGCGAAGCCGGGCCAAAAATCATTTTCGGCACTAAGCCAAGTTCTCGTATCAAGGATGATTGAAACTGGTGCACAACGACAGGGAATCCAGTCATGCCCTTTTCTTCAAAGGTTTGCTTTCCTGCATCCATCACACGGCGAATTTCCGAAAGGTTTACGCGCGCACGACTTTCTGTTCCCAGCTTGGCTGCTATTTCCATGATCGACCTTTCCATCGACGCATAACTGTAGTCCGTATCAATTTGCAACAATTTTTCGGCTGGCAACGACAACCCCCTTTTCAAACGCGCTGTCATCACCTCGTAACCGGCAAAAACTATCACGGAAGCATCGATTAACTTAGGGATATCACTCGGTCGAAGCTCGTATTCCGAAGGGTGCGTCATGTCGAAAGGCGCAAGAACGACTACGTCTTCGGCGCCCGCAGCCCGCGCAAATGCGGCTGTCCAGCTGCTGGTCGCCACAACAACAACGCCGTCGGTAACCGTTTCGGACGATGTGTTTTTACCTCGACATGAAAAAAAACAAACAACGATACAGGCTAATAATAAGTAAGGGAGCCTCCCCTGCCCCGTCAATAGAGCCGTATTTTTGAAGTCAATTGCGGTCATTTTTTTCTCTTTATGAAATATATCACGATAAATACAACGGCAGCCAGGGCGGCTATGGCCGAGCTGGCGGGAATGTCAAACAACAAGGCAACAAAGAAACCTCCCAAGGCAAACAACCCACCCCATACCGACGACCATACGATCACGCCGCGCAAACTCTTGGCATGAAGCGTTGCTATCAATGCAGGCAACAATATCAGGGCATCCAATAGCAAAGCGCCAATTATTTTCATGGCCATGGCAACGGTGATAGCCGTCAACAAAACAATCGAATAGTAAAGCGACTGCTCATTGACGCCTGAGGTATACGCTATCTCGCGGTCAAAGAAAAAAGCCTGCAGTTGCCGAAAAAAAACAGTCTGAAACAAAACCAGCAACCCCGAAAACAATACGACGACCGCCACCTCCGTCCATGACGAGGCATACAGACTTCCCCACAAAAGCGAGAGTGTGTCTTTGGTCTGCACATTAAACTTATACACAAGAATGAATGCGACCGAGATGGAAATCACCATAAAAAAGGTGCTGATATGGCCGACATCCATTTTTAGCGAATGGGACGTCTTGGTCATCAGCAGCACAAGCATCAAATTGACGATGATCGTTGTGATAAAAGGACTCCAGTGAAAAGCCAGCGCTACAGCACCCCCAAGAATAGCGCCATGCATCAGCATAAAACGCAATAACAATAAATTCAAGCGCAACAGGTAAACACCTGTTACAGGGAAAGCTATTCCTGCAACAAGCAGCAAAATAAATCCTTTCAAAATTGGCGATAACGATAATAATTCAAACATATAAACTCTCAATTCTCAATTCCCAATTCTCAATTCAACCTCCCCCCCTTCAACTCCCTTTTACTCCAAGAAAGACGCTCAACACACACCGGGTCATGTGAAACCATGATGATAGTAGGCGCCTCATTATGGCATAACTCCTGCAACAAATCCAATAAATCATCCTTACCGTTACGGTCGAGGAAAGAAGTTGGTTCGTCAAGTAATAACACGCGGGCATGTTGACACAGGCAGCGAGCCAGCGAAACGCGCTGTTTCTCGCCACCCGACAACGAATGATAAGAACGGTTGAACAAGTCATAACACCCCGTACGCCGCATGGCAATCTCCACTTTATAGGCGATTTCCGAAGAAGAGGTCTTACTGCCTGAAAGTCCGATGGCAACCACTTCATTTGCCGAAACGGGAAAAGAGTTTTTAATGTTCTCCTGATGCACGTATGCCGTGTTCATCCGGTTTTGTTTCCACTCCCGGCTTCCTACGTAGCAGTCGCCCACTTTCACAATCCCTTTCACCGGTTTTTCCAATCCAAGGATGGTTTTCAGCAAGGTCGTCTTCCCTGCCCCATTTGAACCGAAAATCAGCAGCTGCTCACCTGCTGGAATATCCAGATTCAAATCGTCAAGCACGATCGCCGATTCGTTTGTCACCGTCACATGCTCCATCCATACAGGCAAGCCCGATACCCTGCCGGCGCGCTTGCGCAAAAAAAGCCAGACATCGTCAACCGTCATATCATCGGTAATCAAATGTTCCGTGCGACACGCAATTTCTTCGACCATCACGTTATATGTAAATTCGACGCCCGCCTTTTCAAAAACCGGCACCGCACGTTCGCTGATCAGTTCAATATGGCATTTTTTAAAGCCGAGACGCACGATCATGCACGCCGCAGCCTTACCGGCGATTTTATCCTGCAAAAACAATTCGGATACAGCAAAATTGTATTTTGGCATTCCTGAAAACGCTGTGGGGCTTGCATTGTTCTTTTTCCAAAAATCGTCGAACTCGAACAAGGGATGCAGCCAATGCGAATCACTGGTAAAAATAATGTTGTCTTGTCTTCGAATGATTAGTGAACGCTCCACGTGACAGATAATTTAAGAATCAACCTCTACGACTTACTTTGCGCAATCGTTCTTCATCAAGAATCTTGATTTTACGACCTTCCATCATGATGATTTGTTCGGAAACAAACATGGACAAGGTACGTATCGCATTGGATGTAGTCATATTGGAAAGATTGGCCAAGTCTTCGCGCGACAAATGAATACTGATGGTCGCGCCGTCGTCTTCCAATCCATAGTTATCGCAGAGAAACAGCAGGGATTCGGCTAAGCGTCCACGAATATGTTTTTGTGTCAGATTGACCGTTCGTTCATCAGCAATACCCAGGTCCCTGGATAGCTGACGGATAAAATAAAACGCCAGGTTCGGATTCCTGTATATCAGTTCTTCTACAACCGTCATCGGGATGATGCAAACAGTCGAAGCCTCAAAAGCAGAGGCGTTCGTCAGGTAAGGTTCCTGCGCAAAGCCGGCACGGTAAGCAAAATATTGAATCGGCTTGATCATACGGATAATCTGACTTCGCCCTCCTACTCCATCCTTGAAAATCTTCACTTTCCCCTTGAGTAGGCACATCATGTCGCACGCCTCGTCACCCTCGCAATAAATAATTTCATTCTTTTTAAATTTAAGAATTTTTGCTTCATTGCGAAGTACCTCCCGTTCATCTTCCGTTAATACACGCCAAACCTCTGATAAACTGGATGATAGATCAATATCTTTCCTTATCTGTCCTACCACGGCTGTTAAATAACATACGTACAAAGCACAAATATACAACCTATTTTTTAAAAAGAAAAGAAATAAGCTAAAAAAAAAGATTTTTTTTTGATAGGGCAGTTTTAGGTTTTAGGAAACAGTATCCATTATTCTCAGCCTATCCTGTAATTTCATCATTTCGTCCCGAAATTGAGCGGCTTCTATAAAATCAAGTTTTTTGGCTGCCTCCATCATCAGCTTCCTTGTCCGTTCGATCGTTTTTCCCAACTGTTCCCTATTCATGTATTGTACGACCGGATCGGATGCAAGCGACGGTTCCTTCTCAAGATAAGCATATTTTTCGGCCATCGCCGGCTTCGTCTCACCCAGAATGGAAACCGTATTTCTGACAATCTGTCGCGGCGTTATGCCATGCTTCTGATTATATGCCAGTTGCTTCTCACGCCGACGGGTCGTTTCATCCATCGTCCTGCGCATACTTTCCGTTACCATATCGGCATAGAAGATCACTTTCCCGTTAATATTGCGGGCTGCACGACCGGCCGTTTGCGTCAGCGAACGGTGCGAACGCAAAAAACCTTCCTTGTCGGCATCCAGAATGGCTACCAACGAGACGGTCGGCAAGTCAAGCCCTTCGCGCAGCAGGTTTACTCCTACAAGCACATCAAACACCCCGTTTCGCAAATCGTCCATGATGCGTACGCGCTCCAGCGTCTCTACATCCGAATGGATATACTCGCACCGTATGCCCATCCGCAACAGGTAATCCGTCAGTTCCTCCGCCATCCGTTTGGTCAATGTCGTAACAAGTATGCGTTCATCAACGCTCGTACGTTGTGCTATCTCTTCCATCAGATCATCGATCTGATTGAGTGTCGGACGTATTTCAATGACCGGGTCTAATAATCCTGTCGGACGTATCACCTGTTCCACGATCACGCCCTCGCTCTTTTCAAGCTCAAATTCGGCCGGCGTAGCGCTGACAAAGATGACCGATGGCGTTAGCAATTCAAATTCTTGAAATGTCAATGGGCGGTTGTCGCGTGCAGCAGGCAAACGGAATCCATATTCCACCAGCGTATTCTTTCGGGAACGATCCCCTCCGTACATACCCCTTATCTGCGGTACGGAAACATGGCTCTCGTCGATCACGAGCAAAAAATCCTCCGGGAAAAAATCAATAAGGCAAAACGGACGCTCTCCTTCTTTCCGGCCATCAAAATAACGTGAATAATTTTCAATGCCCGAACAATAGCCAAGCTCCTGTATCATTTCCACATCATACGTGACGCGTTCACGCAGACGTTTGGCTTCGTATGGCTTTCCAATATTTTCCAAGTAGTTGACTTGCGTGCCGAGGTCAACAGCTATCTGGCCCAGCGCCTGCTTTATCCGATCGGGTGTTGTCACAAACAAATTGGTCGGATAGATGTTCAATTGATCCTGTTCGTCATATTCGCGTCCCGACAAGGGGTTGAATGAAGCAATTCGCTCGATTTCATCACCCCAGAACTCAATGCGGTACGCTACACCGTCATATCCTTCAATAGCCGGGAAAATATCAACCGTATCGCCATTTACGCGAAAACAGCCACTATGAAAATCTATCTTGTTGTTTACGTACAAGGCATCCACAAAGCGTCGCAACAACCTGTCGCGCGGAATCGTCATTCCCTTCTCTATGAAAACAATCTGCTCGGCAAAAGCGCTCGGATTACCCATGCCATAAATACACGAGACCGACGCAACCACAATCACATCCCTCCTTCCCGACAATAGCGAGGCTGTGGCCCGCAATCGCAATTTATCTATCTCCTGATTGATCGAAAGGTCTTTCTCTATGTAAGTATCGGTTGTTGGAAGATAGGCTTCCGGTTGATAGTAGTCGTAGTAGGATACAAAATATTCAACGGCATTGCGTGGAAAAAAATCCTTGAACTCGCCATACAACTGCGCTGCAAGCGTTTTGTTATGACTCAGTACCAGCGTTGGCCGCTTCGACTGTTCTATCACATTGGCAATTGTATACGTTTTACCCGAACCGGTTACGCCCAGCAAGGTCTGATAGGGCACATTGTCGCGAAGCCCGTCAACAAGCGCCTTGATAGCTTCCGGTTGATCGCCGGTCGGCATATACGGTGATGAAAGTACAAAATCCATGATTTAGCATGCTTAAAAAAACACAAAGATAGTGTAAGTCGGGCATATTTCAAATTTTTTTTTCTTCATTCTCCATTTTTTAATCGGTTATCTGATTTTCTTCTGATTGTTAAATAACATTAAATTTGCTTGAATAATTTGGCCGGTTTGTAGAATTGCTGTAAATTTGCCATTGACGCTCTCGAAGAAAGGGAAATAAAGAAAACATACTGCGATTTTTCAAGGCAAATCATACGGACCAATTAACTATCAATAAATGAATATGATCAATAAAAAATGCTTTTTACCCGTTTTCGCGCTCCACTTGCTGCTGTTGGCCTCGCCGGTAGTAGCGCAAAGTGTTTATCATGTAAACATAAGCAGCGGAGACGATTCCAACGACGGTCTCCAATGGAGCAGCGCTTTGATGAATATACAGCCTGCTATTGATCTCGCTGTGGAGGGCGATGTCATTCTTGTCGCCGAAGGCGTCTATCATCCAACGGAAAAAATTCCGGTTGTCTTCAGAAAAAACGGAACTCCCGCCGATGAACGTCATCGTAGCTTTTACATCAACAAAAATGTAGCCCTGCTCGGCGGATTCCCGCGAAACTCTTCCGATGCAACCGTTATATCAGACCGTGACTGGCAGCTTTACCGAACCGTTCTGAGTGGCGATTTTGATGAAAACGATGGTTACGACTTTGAAAACATGGACGAAAACGCTTACCATGTCGTTGTATTAATCAATGCAAGCCCGTCGTTGGTGTTGAATGGATTCCAGATCACCGGCGGATGCGCGGATGATGCTTCAACTTCTTACTTAGACGAAAATCAAAATTTGTATGTTACCGGCAGCGACGGTGGAGGTATTTATGCCTATTCACGCGATCAGGCATCCTCCCCTACAATTACCGATGTTTCGTTTTACGGGAATTATGCACAGGATGCCGGCGGCGCCATGTTTAATTTTTCCTATGCAAACGATGCCTCGCCCCAAATGACGAACGTTTCAATCGTTCACAACAAGGCAAAGTACAGGCATGGTGGCGGATTGTTCAATAACGCGGGAGGGGCAGTTTATGCAAAATTAACAAATCTTAACGTAGTCGGCAACGAATCGACCATGAGTGGCGGCGGCTTGTATTTTACTTCCATAGAGAAATGCTCGCCCGTGATTGTCAATGCAGTCGTAAACGGTAACCTGTCAAATGGCGGTAATGGGGGCGGTATCTACATATCTACATTTAGTGGCGATGCGGAACCTGTCATCACGAACACCACCATTTGCGGCAATAGCGTCAAAAGAGGCTCCATCACGAATGACGGAGGTGGTTTGGTTGTTTTGCCTGTGGGGGTATCAAAAACCAGCATCCTAAATACCGTGATATGGGGTAACAAGGGAATCGACATTGATAATTTTCATGCGGAAAGCAAAGACTGGGGCGAGGCAAACATTATTTCCGGTTCTTTCATCGAAGGATTCGACGGTTTGGGAACTTCCAACCTCCCGGGTAACATCGATCCAAAGTTCTTAGAACCCGTCCTTGCCAATTTGGCGCCTACGATTGACGGCGATTACCAACTGATGCCCGGAAGTCCGCTCATCAACAAAGGCCTCAACGCATCTATTACCGTTTCGACCGACCTATTGGGTAATACCCGCATTTTTGACGGAACAGTAGATATTGGCGCATACGAATTTCAAGGTGTCACACCGATAATCAACGAAACAATCACAAATGAAAAAACAATCTGGTGTAACAGTGGATGCTTGTATGTACGCATCAATGAGTCAGCTACTTTACGCGTATATGCACTCGACGGGACGTTGGTAAAACACATCCACAAACTGGACGAAGGATTGTATGAATTTCCAATCCCCCGTGGTTTTTATGTCGTAACCCTCAGCAACGGCATTACCGAAAAAATCGCTGTCAGATAAAATCTTGCGAAACAAAGATGACGATTTTATCGGGTTTTCGAATAAAATAGTTATCTTTGCCCCCATGAAATTATCTAAATACGTTGACAAATGAAAGTGTTGAAATTCGGCGGAACATCCGTAGGTTCCGTAGAAGGTATCCTGAGTGTTAAAAAAATAGTAGCGGCTGTGAAGGAGCCGGTAATCGTTGTCGTATCTGCGTTAGGGGGGATAACCGACAAGCTTATCGACATGTCCATCATGGCCTCTCATGGCGACAGAACCTATAAGAAGGAATTTTCCGAAATGGTCGACCGCCATCTTTCCGTGATCAAGGGTGTCGTACCTGAATCTATACAGGATTCGGTGATGACACAAATAACGGAAACGCTTGATGAACTGGAAAATATTTACCGTGGCGTTTTTCTGATAAAGGATTTGTCGACCAAAACATCTGATACAATCGTCAGTTATGGCGAACGGATTTCATCTTTCATTCTGGCGAATGTCATTGATAATGCAATCTTATTCGATTCACGTCAGTTTATAAAAACACACAGGCAGTTCAGCAAGCATGTTGTTGATTTCGAAAAGACAAACGAACTGATTCTGAAGACATTCGACACGGTATCCGGCGTAGCGATCGTGCCCGGTTTCATATCGTCAAGCAGAGACGACGGCGAGGTCACAAATCTGGGGCGCGGGGGGTCGGATTACACGGCATCGATTATTGCGGCGGCACTCCACGCTTCGATGCTCGAAATATGGACGGATGTGGACGGTTTTATGACAGCCGACCCGCGCATCATCAGTTCGGCATACATCATTAAAAAACTGTCGTTTACCGAAGCCATGGAACTATGTAACTTCGGAGCGAAAGTTATCTATCCACCCACCATTTACCCCGCATTTCACAAAAACATCCCGATCCGGGTATGCAATACTTTCAACCCGACAACGCCAGGAACGCTTATCTCCAATGATGCTGCTTCAAAGGAGGCTTATAACGAAAACAAGGCGATTATCAAAGGCATTTCCTCGATAAACGATACATGTCTGATCACGGTACAGGGATTGGGAATGGTTGGTGTCATCGGCGTAAATCACAGAATATTCCGCACATTGGCCGAAAACGGTATCAGCGTTTTCATGGTGTCGCAGGCAAGCTCGGAAAACAATACGACGTTTGCCGTCAAGAATGAAGATGCTTCCTCTGCTGTCGCAGCACTCAACGAAGAATTTGCACCCGAACGCCTGCGTGGCGAGATAGATGATATAGTTGCCGAAAAGGAACTCGCAACAGTCGCTATTGTCGGTGAAAACATGAAACGAACCCCCGGCATCGCCGGAAAACTGTTCGGTACGCTGGGACGCGCCGGCATCAGCGTGATCGCTTGCGCGCAAGGCGCTTCCGAAACAAATATTTCGTTTGTCATCAAACATGAATTTCTCCGCAAAGCGCTTAACTCCATCCACGATTCGTTTTTTCTGTCAGAATACAAGATGTTGAATCTCTTTCTCGTCGGAGTTGGCACAATCGGCGGACATCTGTTGGAACAGATCCGGAATCAACAGGAAAAATTGATGAAACAGAACGGTGTCAAACTGAACGTCGTGGGGATAGCCGACATCGACAAAATGCTGTTTCGACGCGAAGGACTTGATTTACGAACTTGCATGAACGACCTCCATGCCGCAGGAACTGATTCATCGGTAGCGTTGATAATGGATGAAATCATTAAAATGAATATCTTCAATTCCGTTTTCATCGATTGTACGGCAAGCGAAGATATTGCCGGACTTTACGAAACGTTTCTCAACAAAAATATTTCGATCGTTGCAGCCAACAAGATAGCAGCTTCATCGTCGTACAAAAATTATGCCCTGTTAAAGGAAACGGCTCGCAAACGCGGAATCAAATACCTGTTTGAAACCAATGTTGGCGCCGGACTTCCGATTATCAACACGATGAATAACCTCATCAACAGCGGCGATCACATCCTGAAGCTGGAAGCCGTACTTTCGGGATCAATCAATTATATCTTCAATACAATAAGCGAAAAAATACCGCTAAGCAAAGCCATTCAAATGGCGATGGATGCAAAGTATGCCGAGCCCGACCCACGTATAGACCTAAGCGGCAAGGACGTGATTCGCAAATTAGTCATCCTTGCCCGCGAAGCTGGTTATCGGGTTGAAGAACAGGATGTTACGAAAAACCTGTTTGTGCCCGGAAATTATTTTAACGGTTCCATCGACGATTTCTGGCGAAGTATTCATGAGTTAGACGCTGAATTTGAAGAAAAACGCAAAAATCTTGCAGCCAAAGGCAAACGCCAACGCTTCGTTGCAAGCATGAACAACGGCGCTTGCCAGGTCGGACTGATAGCGGTCGACAGCCATCATCCTTTTTACGAACTCGAAGGCAGTAACAATATTATCATGATAACAACCGAGCGCTATCTTGACTACCCGATGATTATCAAAGGATACGGAGCCGGCGCAGCAGTGACCGCCGCAGGCGTCTTTGCCGATATCATTTCAATCGCTAACATCAGGTAATTACTAATTACTAATTACTAATTACTAATTACTAATTCATAATTCATAATTGCGCAATGAAGTATTACAGTACAAACAAACAAGCGCCCTTAGCAAACTTGGAAGAGGTTGTTAATAAGGGTCTTGCGGGTGACAAGGGGTTATATATGCCTGAATATGTTCCGACCATTGACAAAGACGTGATTGCCTCTATGAAAAATAAATCTTTTCAGGAGTTGGCAGATATTGTAGCGCAGGCTTTTTTCGGTAAGGACATGGACCCGCAATCGTTGACGGACATTGTATTCGACACGCTTTCGTTTGAAACGCCGGTCGTGCATGTCCACGATAACATCTACAGTCTGGAACTGTTTCATGGGCCTACGCTTGCTTTCAAAGATACGGGCGCACGGTTCATGGCGCGAATCTTGAGTCATTTTATTCGTCAAAAAGGTATTGACAGCGAGGTGAATGTATTAGTTGCAACGTCCGGCGATACGGGTGGCGCGGTGGCAAACGGATTTTTGGGGATTCCGGGTATCCGCGTCTTTGTGCTCTATCCGAAAGACAAGGTCAGTCAGATACAGGAATGTCAGTTCACGACCTTGGGGAAGAATATTACGGCCTTGGAGATCAATGGAACATTTGACGACTGTCAGGCATTGGTAAAAGCGGCATTCGTCGACGACGACCTGAACAAACGCTTGCAACTGACGTCGGCCAATTCAATCAATGTGGCACGGTTTCTACCACAATCATTCTATTATTTCGATGCGTATGCACAGTTAGACAGGATTGGTAAGGCCGACGAATTGGTGGTTTGCGTTCCAAGTGGCAACTTCGGCAACCTGACCGCCGGCCTTTTCGCTCATAAAATGGGATTGCCTGTAAAACATTTCATCGCCGCCAACAATCGCAACGACGTTTTTTATGAATACCTCAAAACAAGCGACTTTCTCCCCCGCCCGTCTGTCGAAACGTATGCCAATGCGATGGATGTCGGTAACCCAAGCAATTTTGCCCGTATCCTCGATTTGTTCGGACATGACCACAAGCAAATCGCTGCACTTATTTCGGGGTTTCGTTATTCAAACGAACAAATCACCGAGATCATGCGCCATGTCTACTACACCTATCATTACCTGTTAGACCCGCATGGCGCCTGCGGCTATCAGGCGCTCGTTGATTATCATCTAAAACCAAATGAAACAGGATTGTTTTTAGAAACCGCTCACCCTGCCAAATTTAAAGGAACCGTAGACGGCATCCTTCATTCCGATATTGGGATACCCGTTACATTGCAGGCATTCATGAAAGGAGAAAAACAGAATATAGCGCTTGGAAAAGATTTTGCAGGATTCAAGTCTTTCCTGTTGTCAGTATCATAGTAATTATTGTATGTTGAACGAGGGGATTTTAGAAAAGTTGAAAGTGCTGGCTGAATCGGCGAAGTATGACGTTTCGTGCGCTTCGAGCGGAACGGTGCGCAATAATCCTTCCAAAGGTCTTGGCAATACGGTCGGAGGGATGGGTATCTGCCACAGTTTCACCGAAGACGGGCGTTGCATCTCGCTACTGAAAATCATGCTCACCAATCATTGCATCTACGATTGCGCTTACTGTATCAACCGAAAAAGTAACGATATACAACGTACGACTTTTAGCGTAAGCGAATTAGTTGAATTAACCATCGAATTTTACCGGCGCAATTATATTGAAGGACTATTTCTTAGCTCCGGCGTTGTCCGGAATCCCGATTATACGATGGAACGGATGGTGCGCGTGGTGAAAGACCTGCGTGCCGTCCATCGCTTCAACGGGTATATACACCTGAAAAGTATTCCCGGATGCAGTCAGGAATTGATCAGGGAGGGAGGACTCTATGCCGACCGTATGAGCGTCAACTTAGAAATCCCGACCGAGCAAAACCTTAAACTGCTTGCACCGGAAAAGGACTTCCAAAGCGTTTTTACGCCCATGCGATACATCCAGCAAGGGATGTTGCAAAGTCAGGAAGACCGCCGCAAGTTCCGCCATGCCCCGCGGTTTGTGCCTGCCGGTCAAAGTACGCAGCTGATCGTAGGGGCTTCGCCTGAATCGGATAAGGACATACTGTTTGTCTCATCCGCTTTGTATCAACGGCCAAGCATGAAGCGCGTCTATTATTCGGGATTCATTCCGGTGAATGCGTATGATAAACGCTTGCCTGCCATCCGGCAGACGCCGCTCGTGCGTGAAAACCGCCTGTACCAGGCCGACTGGCTGTTGCGGTTTTATCAGTTTCGCGTCGATGAAATCGTCGACGACCGCTTTCCAAACCTTGACATGGAAATCGACCCCAAACTGTCGTGGGCGCTGCGGCATCCCGAATTTTTTCCGGTTGACGTCAACACGGCCGACTATGCGATGCTGCTGCGCATTCCCGGCGTGGGCGTAAAATCCGCAACGCTGATTATTTCCGCACGCAAATTCGGACGTCTTACATCCGATCAACTGAAAAAAATCGGCGTCGTAATGAAAAAGGCGCAGTATTTCATCACCTGTCGCGAACTGACGATGCATACGGTAAACGAGGCAACGCCCGAATACGTCCGTAAAGTACTCGCCGAGCCGCGAAAGAAAAAGATGAAAGCCAACGAACTATGGACTGCCGACTTGTTCTCGGGATAACCTTGTCGCATCACGGCAAGCAACACCATTCGTAATTCTTAATTCGTAATTAGTAATTTGAAATTAGTAATTAGTAATTAGTAATTAGTAATTAAAAAAAGGTGATCATTTTCTACTACGACAAGACATTTGAAGGTTTACTATCCGCCGTTTTTGACGCGTTCGACCTGAAAATTTTTCCCGACAGGCTACTCCCGGCAGGCGAAATCCCGCCAATTTTTATTGATTCGTTGCATACGGTGGCCAGCGTCGAAGAACATGCCGGTCGCGTATGGAAAGGATTGGAAAAGAAACTGCAAAAAAAAGTCTGCAACATGCTGATGCACGTCTGGCTGTCGGAACTGAAAGGGAGCGACGAACTGTTATTCCGTTATATCTGCAAAACATTTGCCACAACGAAAAAGATACAGTTCAACTTTGGCGACGCCGACGTGCTCGAAGTAGAAAAGATCGCCCGCAAGGTAGCACACGAAGGACATTATCTGAAAATGTTTGTTCGCTTCCAAAAGGCAGCCGACAATATCTTTTTTGCGCCCATCCGACCTCAATTCAATGCTTTACCGTTAGCCGTCAACCATTTCACCGACCGTTTCGCCGACCAGCAATGGGTGATCTACGACCTGCGCCGCCAGTACGGATATTATTACGACCTGCATACGACCCAAGAGATCACATTCAACGACGACGACCACCTGCTTAGCGGCAAGTTAGACGAATCGATGATGGCCGACGACGAAAAACTGTTCCAAGACCTCTGGAAAGGCTATTTCAAGGCTATGACCATCAAGGAACGCATCAACCCGCGCCTGCATAAAAAAAACATGCCCGTACGGTTCTGGCCCTTACTTACCGAAAAATTGTGAATGATTTACTTCATATCGCAGTAGCAACCCTAAATGATTGTCGTTATCTGTTAAGTTGGAATTTCAAGCATTTTGTCAATCTCAATCCGTCATTAACGGCAGGACGGGGTGTTTATTTCGCTTGCCTTAACGGTAAACGGCATCCAAATTCAACACAACCCTGAATGTAGTCGTAGGTGGACGGATATTCGTGACGAAATCACTGTAATTAACATAAAACATAACCACTCCGACAGAAAAATCGCAAGCATAAGTTTCCGTCCAAAGATAATCGGAATTGGCCTTACTTTCGCCATAAGGAACGGTGAAAGGAAGAAGTGTCTGAACTTCAACGCCATTTGACCGCTGAAACATATAACAAAACACATTGCCATTTTCATAAATATCCCTGTCTAATTCAGGAACACTGATGCTTGCCTGATAATATGAACCAAGTTCATTCGCTTTGCCAATTAGTTGCCATTGCGAGGTATTAACAGTGTAATTCTTTATAAACCAATACATTCCAACGCCATCACGGCCATCGGTACCATCACGGCCATTGGTGCCGTTACGCCCATCGATTCCATCAAGGCCATCGATTCCATCTCTTCCGGCAGGCCCCTCGCACGAAGCAAACAGCCACAGAACCGCCGATAATAAAAAAATAATCTTTTTCATACTTTATACTTCTAATACTACAAATCTTTATTTACCAAACCTCTGCTGCTTTTACCTTACGCTTGAATACGTACTTGCACGTCTTCAAAATTCTCTATCCGTCCATTCGTTTGCAATCAGGCAAATAGAAATATTAGGATTATATTAATCCGTTTCTTTTTTATTCCCTTATTTTGAGTGTTTTGCACATTAATAATTTTTATATTCAATACTGCCGCACGGGATTAAAATGGTCAGAACTATTTTACGACACTACGCAATGAAATAACATTAGCATCTGCAGCGCCGATGAAGACTATAATGGTATCTAAACTGAAAGCCATTAAATTACCATGATATGTTCTACCATAGTCCGAATAATAGGATGTATTGTTCCAGTAGTTTCCTACACAAATACTTTTTCCGCTGATGTAGCCGCAAGTGGCGGCAGGTAGAAAAATGATCTTACCACTTGCCCTGTCTGTAAAAATTCTTCCGTTTATTCCATTACGTGTTGTCCATGAACTAGTTGTATTTAACAAGCTTTCCATTTCTGCTGAAGTTGGTACTCTGTAACCTGCAGGGCTTGGGTCGTTGACCGGCAACCAAGTGCTGGAATTAACATGAACGCTTTCATAATAAACATCAGGAGTAAGCCAATCCGTAGTACCTCTATTCCATTGATAAAAACTTCCGTAATCTTCCGGATTTTGTACAAAAGTACCAGGTGCACCCACATTACGCGTTGCCCATTTGACGCCATTTATCATAACCCAATCTTCACTTTCTTCTTCTTCTACATAAAAACGCATTTCGTCACTTCCATACATCAGGTATGAACACAAAACGGTTCGAAGAGGATTGGGTAAAGAGATTCGGATATATAAATCACGAATATACGCATCGCCTGTTTTTTTTAACTCAGGCCCTGTTAATGCGCTGAAAAATTCCCTTGTTTTTGCAATACATACCACACCATCTACCTCATTTGAATACCCTAAGTACGTTCTTGCTCCTTTGCTTAAAAAGGCTTCAGGCAATCTTTCTTCGAGGGCAGCGCTATGACAAGAGTTATTTATTATGATACTCTTTGGAAATATCCCCTTCAATGACTTGATAAAATTTGTTCTGATTACCCAAAATGCAACGCAAATGTATGGATCCTTCGAAAATAAAGTCCCAATCGTATATAGTTTATTCGATATATCACTTGCATCTTCTTTAGTAATTTTCATCGGATTGGCCGGTTCTCCAGTAAAAAAACCATCTGCCAATCTCAATCCATGAGTGGCAAGAAGAACTATTCCGAAATTAGTCATATCGAGAAGAGATTCTCTCGTGCATCTTATATCACGGTAAACAATAGGATCTGAAAAATCAATATTACTTTCCTCAAGCATATCCTGCAAAACAGGAATTTCTGCAAGACCAAATTCATATCCACGAGGTTGACTGACAAAGGGCGCCCAAATTAATACATTTAAATCCTCAATGGCGTTATCAATAGCGGCATTATAGACCCTGTTTTCGGGTGTATCAGTATTTACGGGATTTTGAAGAATAATTTCAGATTCCTTTGTTGTGATTGAAGTGCCACTTCTGACACGCATATCTTGACTGTCATTTTGTTCCAATAGTAAGAGATAGGATTCTATTCCGTTTGTATGAACAATGCGAATTTCATTTTCTTCATCGTACACTTTTCTTACTTCCTGTTCCAAACGTAGCCATTCAGCTAATTGACTGGTAATTATTCTATTGTCCTTATTGGCGGAACTGATTTCCCTGTATTTTATCCCAGCAGCTTCATGCAGTTCAAAAACCTTTGTCACGTCTCGCATTGCTTTTTCAGCGACCGAGTCAGCGTCCTTGTTACAGGCTGTCGCCGCAACCATTACTACTAACGCGACTGCCTTCAATAAAACCCTCATGGCGGCCAGAATTTGTTTAAGCATTTTCATTAAAAATCCCTGATTCGTGTCGGGCGCAACTTCTAATTTGAAAAATTGATTAAACGCATATTTGTGTTGCCGTTCGCACAGTGGAACTTCTCCCCTGTCTCTCTACGTAAATGAGTCGAAAATCTCGTTAATCAGTTGGCAAATATAGGAATTATTTTAATAATGCCAAAAAAACGGTAAAAAAATGGTTTCAAATTGTCGCATCCCGTTATTGCAAATGAGGATGATGTGTCATCAAACAGCTTGAAATGACAACAACCGCGTATTGGACAGAATGTAGGGGCAAGGCATGCCTTGCCCCTACAGAACGAAAATGGGACACGTCATCGGTAGGGCGATAACCCGAAGCAATGATAAAAATCTTTATCCATCTACTTGTGATTTCGAAAATTTCATCTATATTTGCATGTGATATGCAACAAGTATGAGAGGAGAATTTCAAATGAATGTTTTACCCGTAGATGACATAAATACAGCATCTTATTATGCAGAATAAGATTATGGACAGTTACGAAGAAAATGAAGCGGCTTTGAGAAGTCAGAATTTCTTTGAAGGTGATACTGTTTACTACCGTCATCCTGCAACAGATGCCGTTGTTGAGGTTCAGGTTCACGGTATTACCAATGATATGATGTACGAATGTACATACGCATCCGGACACAGAATTTTTGTCGAGCCTCGACATGTCAT
>Ga0082212_10000961_pt1 | contig 42357 bp, 39 predicted proteins | sample TergutNt197P3_FD_71548 | JGI IMG/M metagenome (GOLD analysis project Ga0082212, IMG submission 71548) | Neocapritermes taracua P3 segment gut microbial communities from Petit-Saut dam, French Guiana - Nt197 P3 | ecosystem: Host-associated > Arthropoda: Insects > Digestive system > Gut ...
GCGGCAAGTTCAGCATAGCATCCATAGCCGAAAGCCTTTCAAAGGCTTCTTGCACTCGCCTTGAGGAAAACTGGTATGTTCAGGATTACTCCGACGAAATCATCACCGCGTTGAAAAACGCCTTGGGAATTGACCTGTCTCGAAAATACCTACAGTTGGGTGATATCAGAAAAATATTGGGCGCTACGAAGAAAGAAGCTAATTAGCAACAACTTTTTGTAAGACTGATATCATCGCAAATGGTGATTCCAATATACTTGTCGCTGTTTTATGCGACCGCAACTGCCAAAGTCAGGATATTTATTTATAATTTATTTTTTTTGTGATAATTTAGTGCCGTTACTACACAAATGGTTGCGAAAACAAGTGAATACGCACATTCGGGTAAAATGTCATAAAAAGTGCCATTGCGTATCAAAATGTCATAAAAACCGTTCAACCCCCAATTTAATGGTGAAACCAGGCTTATTGTTTTCATTATTTCAGGCATTGTAAAAATAGGCACCCAAATTCCACCAACGGCAGCAAAAATAACTACTGAAAGAGCGGCAATTACAGCTGCTTGTTGGTGGTCTGTGGTGATTTTTCCAATTAACAAGCCAAAACCAATGGCCGCAAACGACGAACAAATACACATCGGTAACAACAGCCACGCGTTTTCACCAAGTATCAAACCCGGCAGGCCGATATGCGGGAAAAGATAGATGCCTAACGTAAAAATTATAGCAAATTGCAAAAGGCAAACTGTCAAAAATACAATGCTTTTACTAAGCAAATATTGAAAATAGGAACATGGCATAGTGAGCAAACGCTTAAAACTGCCTTCTTTTCGTTCGTTAATCAAACCAGAAGAAAGAGAAAGCGATATAAAAAATATAGCAAATAATGTCCACGCCGGTACATTGTGCTGAGCGGCATTTGGGGTAATGGCATTTTCGTCTTTTAAAGCATATTGGACATCAAAATCCACCTGATTTGTATCAAGCTGTATGTTTCTTAATAAGAATGGAATACGTTGATTAAGTTCGGTTATCAGTTCTTGTAAAAGTAAATCTCGCTCTGTTTTTGTAGCATATTCTTTCATGGTGCTCATCAGCGTATTGCGGAATGATGTTTTAAGCGTAGGGTCAATATAAATACGAATCGAAAGTGAATCAGTATTTTCTTTGATTTTGTCATCGAAACTTCTCAACACGGAACGTTTTACATTTTGACGAATCGAATTGGAAATATTATCAGGTATCACAATTCCAATCATATAATCGCCGCGCGCTACAGCAAGTCTCAATTCGTTTTCACTTTCATCAGTCTTTGTAATTGCAAAATTTTCCGAATTGTTAATTTGGCTTTCAATAGAATTTCCTAACGTGTCGTTGTCCAAATTGAGAATGATTACGGAAATTTCAGTTTCGTTAATTTTATCTATTATATCATTTTGTAAAAAAGTCATCAGAAACACTAATGTAATGGGCATAAGAAACATCAGGCAAAGGCCGGCCACATCCCGTACAAGCAACAAATAATCCTTATATAAAAGCGTTAAATATTTTTTCATTAATCCCGTAAAGATTTCCCGGTTAATTTTAAATACAAACTTTCTAAATTTTCACTGCCTGAATTATGTATCAGGTCTTTTGGCGTACCTTTACAAAGCAGTTTTCCTTCATCGATAAATGCTACGCGAGAACAAAGCATTTCTGCTTCTTCCATATAATGTGAAGTATATATAATCGTTGTACCTTGCGCATTCATTTCTTTCAAATTATTTAATATTAATGTTTTTGATTGTACATCAACTGATACGGTAGGTTCATCAAGAAATAATATTTGTGGATTATGCAATAGTCCCGCAATAAGATTTATGCGTCGTTTCATTCCGCCTGAATAGGTTTTTATCCGGCGATTTTTACTTTGCTCCAAACCAAAATAATTAAGCAAATCATTAATACGCTGTTTTAACTCTTTTTTTCGTATACCGTAAATTCCGCCAAAAATTTTCAGATTTTCAACTGCCGTCATTGTTGGATACAACGCTATTTCCTGAGGTACAACGCCAATTAGCGGCTTGATTTCGTCAATTTGTTGGGGTAAATTCAGTCCGCAAATATTGATTCTTCCAGTGTCAAAAGGTAATATTCCACACAAAATATTGAGCAGTGTTGATTTTCCTGCTCCATTCGGGCCAAGCAAACCGAAAATTTCTCCTTGAACAACTTCAACCGAAAAATTGCTCAAAGCAGATACAGTGTTGCCACGATAGGTTTTGCTTACATTATTAATATTAATAATTATTTCTTGCATCAAGATTTTACAAATTTTCTTAAATTAATAAAAAACTCTTTTTCTGAAGCGGCAATTGTTAACAACCTGTCTGCCAGTTCGTTATATGATTCCCTGCTGCGGTTCTTGAATTTGCGACCACATTCGAGAGCAAACTGCCGCCAGAGATCACCAATACGTGTCATTTGCGCGGAAAAGTCATTAAATACCGGTTCGTCCAGCATTTGTGCGGCCTCGTGTAAAAAGAGTCCATACATATAACGATAGCCAGCGCCGCCCGTTCCGATTTCCTCAATGGCCTGTACTAAAGTTGCCAAATAGAGCAAGGCATCTTTTTCGCCGTATTTTTCTTCCAGTTTGCGTATTTTTTTTGCCAATGCAACAATACCCCGTACTCCAAAGTGGGGTGCAAATAAAATACCGATCATTTTTCTACAGGTGTTATTTATGCTGTTTTTAATGATGTGACGCATATCATACGATAAAACCGGTTTTTCTTTTATCCAATACATTTTTCCACGTGGCTTAAATAAACCTTCGGAAAACCGTACTTTTAATAAATCGTTGTATGAAATTTTTAACAATGTAGTATGCCAGCTTGGGTCGCTTATGATGTATTCATCACCTTCCCTGCCCACCACGCAGAGATTATGCGCATTAAAATGGACGCGAATCGGAGAATATGGAAGATAGTACAAGCCAACCACATTGCCAACGGGTATTCCTTCAGAAAGCAATTTGTCCATTTCTTTCATTCCAGCTTCTTTGTTGGCAAAGCGTTTGAATTCAACTTTAATACGCAATTTTTTCATTGCGCAGGTAAATATAGCGCCTGGAAAAGAGCGAAAACTGAATTTTAATGAATTGCCTTTAAAAGACACAAATGGTATGTAAATAAAGGAAATTCCCTCTCCTATTCCAAATATCATTGGTTCGCTCAGTTGGCAACCATAGAAATTTAACATGTTAGAAGTTACGCCGGTTTCGCAATGCGCGGCTGCACGATGTTCAAAATTTATACTCATAATTTATACTTTTTTTAGTTCTTCAACTGAAATTCCAAAGACGGAGGCGTATTTATTCAGAGTCGCTTCATCTAATTGATTGAAGTTCTTCGGTTTCATATGTTTTTTAATGTGTCGTTTTGGTATTCCAGTATAGGAAGATAAAAGACTGATAGTAAACATTTTTAACTGAATATAATAATCAAGCGGACTCAGTAGTCCTTCATGCACCTTATTGCGAACAGGCTCAAGCTCCTGAATATGATTTGTCATTATCATTCTGGCTGCATTTTCATTTACTTCCCACTTTTCGGTCCACTCTTTACCATCAAAAGAATAATACAATTTTTTCTCTTGTTTGCCGGATATACTGTCTGTATTTATTAATATATTCATATGTACTTAACTATTGTAATCGAATAAACTTTGTTAAAACGGATACCTGCTTTTTCGATGTCTTTAGATCTCATATTTTTGTGTCGACGCGTAACATAAATGCGAGATAAATTTATATTTGTTTTGTCCCATAAATACATAAGGTAAAATAATTATTTTTTACTATCGCGTTTTTTAAATCAGATTTTTGTAAAATATTTAATATTTCTTCTTTTGTATATGAAGCGTTAAGTGATTCCAGCAAGTTAGGCCTGAGGTCGCCTGGAGTATAATGATACACAAAATTCCATTTACGTGTATCAACATCACGGTAAAGGTCGGTAATACAATAATGTCCCCCCGGTCTGAGAACACGGTTTATTTCATTAAGAATACGTATCGGATATTTCCATTCATGCATTGAGCTGCTAGTAATGACAGTATCAAAACTTGAATCCTGAAAAGACATTTCCATGGCATTACCCAGTATATATTTAGCGTTTATGCCATAATCCATTGCGTTTTTTTCAGCGACTGTAATCATTGCCGGGCTAATTTCATAGCCGGTTAAATTTGAGCTGGGAAGTTTTTTTGCGATTTCCAGACCGACTAAACCTGGCCCAGGTCCGATTTCAAGAATATCTCCGCTTGAAATACCTGTTTCAATCATTACATCGATTTCATACCAGCCCTGATCACGCATAAATTTTGCATAAGAATTATACATTTCAACTACAGACTCATCAAGAATACCATCATTGGTTTCAATAACTCTTTCTTTAATCATAATATTTCGGTAACCTTGGTTGGTTCATTTCCTTAAGGAAACGCCGAGTAAATGTCTGTGCGAGCGAATCGCCGCGTTGCGCGGTGCTCGAAACCTCGACTACCCTTTTGGTATGTCTCGGCTTCTGCGCGCCGTGCGCCTTGCGCTTCATCTCGCACAAACATTTACTCAGCGTTTCCTTAAATGAATTTTTTAAATAAAATCGTCCCGTTGTGTCCGCCGAAACCAAACGAGTTTGACATCGTATAGGTCACTTCCTTTTTTCTTCCGACATTTGGTACGAAATCAAGGCCGAGTTCCTCGTCGGGAACGCGAAGGTTTATCGTTGGTGGAATGAAGCCGTCGATAATAGCATTTACGCATACCAGCGCTTCGACTCCACCCGCCGCGCCGAGAAGATGGCCCGTCATGCTCTTTGTTGAGCTAACGGGTACTTTTGTACCATCCCCAAAGACAGCTTTAATAGCTTTAGTTTCGGCCAGGTCGTTGTATGGCGTCCCTGTTCCATGCGCATTAATATAATCCACCAACCTGGGTTCCAACCCCGCTTCGTCTATAGCCATTTTCATTGCTTTTGCTGCGCCTTCGCCGCCGGGGGACGGCGCAGTCAGGCGATATGCGTCGCAAGTGACGCCGTATCCCACCACTTCGCAGTATATTTTAGCACCTCGCGCTTCAGCGTGTTCCAATTCCTCAAGTATTAAAAATCCCGCACCCTCGCCCATAACAAAACCGTCCCGTTCCTTGTCGAAAGGCGTCGAACACCTGTCAGGGTCACATCGCGTCGAGAGCGCGGTCATGTTCACGAATCCGGAAAAGCATACTGGCGCGAACGCAGCTTCCGCGCCACCTGCGATAATTGCGTCGGCGTACCCGTGCTTTATGCTCCTGAACGCTTCGCCTATGCTGTGGGTACCGGCCGCGCAAGCCGTTACAATACAGTGGCTTCCCGCTTTAGCGTTTAAGGCTATCGCTATATTTCCCGCCGGTATGTTCGGTATCACCATCGGTACGAGCAGTGCCGACACCCGGTTTATACCCTTAATTTTTGCTTTCCCGACCTCGGCTTCAATCGTCATGATCCCGCCTATTCCTGTTCCGCAGATCACACCGAATCTGTATTGATCTATATTTTCACCGCTGACTAAACCGCTGTCATTTACTGCTGCAACTGCGGCAGTCACGCCGAACTGTGATACCCTGTCCATCCTGACGGCATCTCTCTGGTTTTCGTATACAAAACCTTTCACTTCGGCTCCAAGCTTAACTTTTAGTTCCGAAGTGTCAAAGTGGGTTATCTCACTAATGCCATGAATGCCTGCCTTTATACTTTTCCAGAATTCCTCCACTGTATTTCCAATTGGCGTCACTCCGCCCATTCCCGTAACAACCACTCTTTTATACATTATAAAAGTTATCCCTTCTTTCTGGCTTTCTAATACCGTATAACTCTCAAATGTTTATCATGCCGTTAACAACAATCACTCAATCAAAAGTAAAACTTGAATGACTTTTTAACAATCTCTTCTACCAGAAGAATTGTCTATTGGATTGGCGTATATTCCAAGAAAAATAGAGGTGATCAAATCTTTTTCACCATCAATCTGATTTAAAATATGATGATACCTCTGAATAAATTGATTTTTTTCTTCTTGCGTATAATGGATTTCATATTTGTTTGTTCCGGAACGCAAATCATGAGCAATATAGTTGTTATTCCATAATTTGTAGTTTTCGTAAATTCGTTCATCTATCAAATTTGCCAAATTGCTGTAGAATTTATTCGATGGTTCCAGAGTAAAAGCAGAATATTCTTCTTTTTCAAGAGGTTTACAGATACTAAAATTCACATTACCTTTTTGTTGTGTAATTCCCGTCAATATACTGGATAAATCTTCATCTTTTTGCTTAATATGTTTTTTGCCACCCTTTGACAATAATAATTCTTTCGTTTTGAATTTATCACAAGGCTCCCATTGATATGAAACTGCGACAGGTACTATGTTCAACGCAGAAATTGATTTTACTAAATCTTCTTTGTCACTCATGCAAAACATTCTTATAATGCCATGTTCAGTGGCATCATTTCCGTCTTTAGTACGTCCGTTTCTTTGCGCAATCCAGATAGATTCACCTTTTTGGGTTAGTGTATAACGTATATATTCAGATAAAGAAATAGAATTCCTATAAAATTCCCGGGCATTCCCACCTCTCATCACTTTGAACATTTTATTTGATTTGCCGATGTCAACCACCAATTGATTATTCATGAGGTTGCTTCCGAATGTAATTTCCGTAGTTCTAAATCCTTCGTTCACCAAAGCGGATTGTAATAATGATGCGTCTAAAACAATATCGCGATGATTAGAAACAAACAGGTAGTTTTTATGTGGATCTAATTTATGAAAACCATTAAAAGTAAAATTGTTAATAGTTTGCGCGATCACCTGTTTATTAAACAAGTGCATCACGTCCATTTGAAAATCGTAAATACTCCTGCATCTATGTAATAGTTCTTTCACATCGCTTACTTTTTTTTCGGGAAAAACAAACTTGCAGAGTTCCGGAAAGTATTCATTTTCTGTAATACGTTCCATAGCCGCAGGTATTTCAGTATCAACGTAAGGTCGAATATCGTCGAAAATATGTGGCATCTTGTATTTATTTTCTTCACGGTCGAATAAATGGTTGATTTCTTCTTTAGATAATTTTCTGTAGTTTGCTCTTGGTGTTTCGTTAAATATTACCTCAAAATACTGTTCGTCATAAAACGATAGTACTGAATTTGTATCGGGAGTGCATTCAAGATAAACAATTTCAGATATAGATAAACCTTTTTCCTCACAAATTTGCATTGCGAGAGATTTTCCTGCGTATGTTACGGAGGTGCCGGGATTATTTTGATATAATTCCGTAACAATCACATAGTACTTGCCATCTCTATCAATGATTTTTAAACCGCATTTTGATGGTATGTCCCATTGACCTTTAAAGTTATAAATTTCGTCGTAATATGTTTCCGGTACTTTCATATATTTCTATTTACTTCTTTTCCAAAGGATTTCTTTGCCAATTTCCGATTACGTGGCTGATAAGTTCCATCATTCATTTCGCGAATGATCACATTACAAAAAATTCGAAACATTTTCGATTCCTGTGTCTCATCTTTATAGAATGCGTCCCAGGCATACTCATAAAGTTCCTGCAATCGTTCAGCACTCATATTTTTAGGTTGAAAAACAACTTGTCCCGCGTTGTAATGACTCCATTCGAAATCAAAAATTCTGCCTTGTCGCAGATAATCATCATAAGCTTTTGTATGCGGGAAAGGCGTCATAACAGTAAATTCAGCTAAATCAAGACTAATTTCGAGAAGAAAATCAATCAGTCTTTTTATGTCATCTTCCGTCTGATTATCAAGCCCAAGGAGAATTGTTCCTTCAACGCCAATTCCATAGTCGTGATATCGTTTCACACGCTCTTTTATATAATCCGAACAATCATAAATAGCCTGATAAACATACCACGCGCCCGCCTGCGATGCTAAATTAAGAATTTCGGGGTCGTCATCAATAGTGTGACTAATCCATTTCTTTTTAAAATGTATCAGTTCCTTAAATAATTGTTTTTCCCATTCCTTGTCTTGTGCCAGCGAGTTATCCACTAAAAAGAAACGATTGTTGTCTATCGTTTGCATTTCTTCAATAACTCTATCTATTGGACGAGGCCGGAATTCACGCCCGCCCAGGTAAGTTACCGCGCAAGGATAGCAACTGAAACGACATCCTCGTGAAGCATGAAACAAATCGACCATCTGAACGCCTTTGTGGTTATACAGATCACGCTTATACAAATCTCTTCGCGCCGGGCCAATTTTCTCTGCGGGCGGGTGGTTCAGCATAAAATTATATACTTTTTTTAGCTCATCGTTATTGAAATCGTTTAAAACGGTTTCCATTCTTCCTTCGACTTCACCTAAAAAGATGGAATCGGCGTGTTCCATTGTTTCTTCGGCGTGTAACATTGTTGAAATACCGCCGAAAATTACTTTTTTGCCCTGCTTGCGAAAAATATCTGAAATTTCCCATCCTCGTTTTACCTGCGTGGAAAGCATCATCGAAATGGCGACCAAATCACAATCAATTTGAAAATTGATTTCTTCAACATTTTCATCAATAAAACAAACTTCCACATATTCTGGTAATGCGGCAGCGAAAACCACGGGCCCATGAGGAGGCAGGTTAAATGTTGTCTGGCGCGAAAGTTTTTCCCACTTTGGAAAAATCAGCAATATTTTCATTAATTTTTATCCTATCAGTTAACAATTGTTGATGGTAAATTTTATCCCATTCCGATTTTTGAAATATTTTCAAATTGTCCGGAATACCCGCACAGCTTTTTGCAATAGCTACTTTATCTTCGTCGTCTTCTATTGCGATTACCATCTTGTTCTTATTTGCCATGGCATACATAAAACTATAAATGCCAAAGCCGTTATTTTCGATTATATCTGTATTTTCATTTAATGAAGTAACCGTTTTAATCTCTTCTGACTCTTTTATTGCATTTTTCCATATTTCTACGCCTTTATACATATAATTATGAAGAACATAAGATTTAAAATAATCCGGTTTTTCTATTTCTTTTGAAATTTTTGAATATGTGTTCCGATAATATTGTTGAATTTGTTTTGTACGTAAATTATAATCTTTTTCAAAACGATTATCATTTTGTGTTATTCGTTCATGAACCTGTACGGAGATTTGTCCAGGTCGTAACAAGAAATCATTTTTTGGTAAAACATCCCCCACTCCATGTAAGAAAACGGGCACGATATCCAAATTTAATTTTTCAGCCAAATAAAAAGCTCCATGATGAAAACGACCGATGCTGCAATCAGGAGATCGCGACCCTTCCGGAAAAATCATTATTGAATATCCACGTAATATTGCATCTGAAAAGTGTTCAATACTGTTTTCTATTCCATTTGGAACATGGTAAAAATTTGCGTAACGAATAATTTTACCATAAAAAATGCTCTTTGATACCCAGTCGTTGGTTAAAATAATTAATTTTGGTGTAAGCATCATCAGGCACATCAAATCCAAATGCGATTGGTGATTTGAAATAATTATCGCCGGTTTGGCAAATGTTTCTCCGGAAAGGTTTTCATAGCGGAATTTTACTCCCGGTACGCGCCAAATAACAAGATTGGCTCCCCATTGTAATATTTTATGAAAGCGGGTCTTGTTTATTTCTTTATATGTTTTTCTAAAACCGAAAAGAATAAAGCCGTAAAAAGTTGTCAATAAACAGCCCATAAGGAAAACGATGAATGAATACAACGATCTAATAAAACGAATTATTGTCCAGGGTACATCTCGCCTTTTTCCATGTTTAGTTGTTATATATTTAAAAATAAGTGGAGGAAATAAATAAGCACACATGACTACTGAAATCATTCCTACTATAACCAGTTCCGCTAATGAATGTAAGGCAGGGTGTCTTGCAAAAATTAACATTCCTATAGCTATAAAAAGGATTGTTGCGGAAAGTGTGATTAACTTCTTGAACGAAGCGAGCATTTTTTTACATCGTGAATATTCGTATATCAAACCCTCTGTAACAAAAATTGTGTAATCATCGCCTAGTCCGAAAATAAATGTTGCTAAAATTATATTTACGATATTGAATTTTAAATCAAATATATTCATTAACCCTAAGATCCACACCCAGGCTACCGTTAGAGGAATAAAGGTTAATATTGCCAGCTCAATTTTGCCGAACGAGAAAAATATAAAAATGAAAACAATAATACCACAGATATACAGGACATAATTAAAATCATCTGAAAGAGCGGAGACTAACATTTGTGCAATGGAGGTGTCATTGAAAGTGAAAATGTTTTGATTATTTTCTTCGAATTTGTTTTTTATGTTATTATTTTGGTTTATATCATTATGAAATATTGTGTAAATTAAAGTTTTGTCGCCTGAAATGGAAAAATAATTTTCACCTAAATTATTATAAATAGGTGTAAAATAATTAAAATCATTGGTCGTATATACTTTATTTATTGTAGTTATAAATTTCTCAAATGCAATATTGTTAAATCCCTGTTTTTCAGCTATATTTGTAAAGTTTTTAATGAATATTTCTTTTTTTGATATTATTTTAAAATTGTCATCATTCTTATTCCAAAAGTAATTCCAATTATCGATCTTTTGTTTTTGCATTTCTTTTGAAGGAAATAAATTTGAAATTCCCGATTTATTCGGCAAGTCTTTAATTTTTGGTAATAAATTTGTTTCGTAATTTATTAAAGCATCATTAACATTATCGCCCTCTACTACTACATAAAGCGTTTCGCCACTTCCTATATTGTCATCAATCAATTTATTCATTTCTACACGTTGCTCATCGGTCATATAATTAATAGCCTGCAGGTTTTTTTCAAATTGTGTACCAAAACTGAAATAGAACAGCACAATGGTAAAAATAAGGAATAATGCTACGATATATTTATTATTTTCAGGAGAAAATTCTGCTAAATAATTAAATATTTTTTTATTATTTCTTTCCTGTGATTGCTGATTTATTTTCCGGTGATTGAATGAAAGAAAATGCGGCAGGATAATCAAAACAAAAACAATCGTTCCAACTAATAAAAATGCTGAAACCATTCCCAAATCTTTCATAGCGTCGCTTGAAATAAAAAGCAGGGAAAGAAATGCGCCAACGGTTGTTATATTTCCAATCAAAAGTGGTGTAACAATTTCTTTAATTGTCTGAATAACGTTTTGATTATATTTAAAATGTGCTAAGAAATATAATGGATAATTAATTGCTATACCAATAATAACCGATGCAATACCAATAGCAATAATGGAAACTGTTGATTTTAAAAGCGCAATTACTCCTAATGAGAACAATGCGCCGAAAGAAACTGACATTACTATAAAAAACAAAGGCTTAAAACTTCTGAAAATGTAAAACATCAGGGCTAAAATAATAACAAAAGCGATCGAGGCAGTAATCAGCGAATCTTTTTTTATTTGATTGGAATTACCAATTGAAATCAACGCGGCTCCAAAAGGCACTATTCTTATTTCATTATTAAATTCTTTTACGGTTTGATTTATTGATTGATATATTATATCAGCAAGAAGTTTGTTGTTGTTAGTTTCACTTATAGAATATTTTGAAGTTATTATTACTATACATTCGCCATAATTATTATATATATAGCCGTTGTCGGTATTGTAATTATTACCCTGTTTAAAGACTTCGAGATTTTTTAATGCGTTTTGTGAAAAATAAAGCGGGTCGTTCAAAACTACATTTCTTACAAAACCACCCATTGGCGATGTCAACAGTTCTTTGTTGGCTTTCAACTGATTTTCAATATTATGCGGCAGAATTAAGCTGTTTATGCGTTCATAATCTTCATTTTCCAGGAAATATGGCATGTTTTGTGTAATGAAATCAGTTACTTCGTTAATTTCATCACCATCAATCTCATAAAGTATTTCCTTTATATGAACATTTGCGTCTTTTTCCATCAGGACTTCTGAAAAACGCACTGCTGCATTTGTTAATTGTTCATCATCAATCTGTAAGGTATCTTTTTGCGTAAAAGTAACAATAATTTTATTTGTTGATATAATTTTCTGGTACGCATCATTAATTCTTTTGTTATAATTTTTATTTGGCAGGAAAGAAGAAATATCTTCTACAAATGAAATTCGAGAGGCTGAAAACGATAATATACCGACTATCGATACTAAAAGTATCGACAATAGCATTTTTCTTGAATGAAAATAAATATATATTCTTTGAAAATAACTGCTCATGTTATATTCCAAGAATTTTTTTCAATAGCATAGCAGGATAAAACCATATCGTTGCATAAAAACACAAAACGGTATTTAAAATTGAAATTCTGAAAAAATCCCTGAAATGTCTAAAATGTGAAATCCTTTCATTTTTGGGTGGATAATATACATTGATAGTTTGTGGAATCAAAGGTATGTTGCGCCATGCGGAACGTACGAGCAATTCCAGTTCTGTTTCGTAACGATTTGTAAATAAGCGTATTGTTTCTATTTTTCGAAGTGGATAAACACGAAAGCCCGTTTGTGTATCCGGCAGTTTACGGCCTGTTTGCACCATAAACCAAAAAATGGAAAATTTGTTCGCAAAAATATTAGCTCGAGGCATATTCGGATTGTTAAATTTTCGCGAGCCTATGATCAGTCCCTCAGGATTCTCTATTGCTTTTTGCATAACGAGCGGAATATCGCCAGCTAAATGCTGTCCATCAGCATCGAGAGTAACCGCGTGTGTGAATCCAAGTTGTAATGCGCGATGAAAACCCTGCCTCAGTGCATATCCCTTCCCCATATTTTTAGCGATACTGACAAGTTCAAATTTGTTTTGCATTGTCGGTGCGTTCAATATTTCTACCGTTCCATCTGTAGAACCATCATTTACAACAATTAAATTATCAGCATAATTCAATACTGAATTTATCACATCGGCGATATGGTTTTTAGAATTATAAACTGGAATAATTACACAATACTTCATTCCAAAACCATGCTTATTTTTGCAAAAACAGTTTCTTTCTCTTTTACAATGGCTTTTACATAATAAGCGTTTTCTCTTTTTGATAAATCAAGGGAAAAGTCTACTTCGGGAAATATAATTGGATTTATTGGTGCGGTAAATTTTACATTTATCAACGATTTGATTTTGAAATTCCTCTCTTTCAGAAAACTTAAAAGTTCTGCTACAATCTGAATAAGTAAAACACCTGGCGTAATCGGGTTATTTGGAAAATGAGCTTTATAAACAAAATTATCAGAATCAAATCGAATCCGAAAATCAGCATTTGTGTCAGTTATCTCTTGATTTTTAATCTTAAATAAATTATTTCTTAATATCATTTGATTTTAAATATGTCAGAGTAAATTTCAACATTTATTTCTTTATCAGATAAAGAAATAATAGTTACGTCACCAGATTTTTCGTTTAAAATAATTTCGTTTGCGAGCATTGTTTTTACATCTATGTTCATTTCTATTGTGTTAAAAAATTCTTTGATACGTTTTTGAACAGGGGTTAGTATAACTTTTCTTTGGTCATTATCCATTTCATAATAAGCCGTTGTAAACTGCTTGCTTTGAGTAATTCCATTGCCATTTATCAATGATATTATTATTCCGCCAAGTTCTTTAAACATTCTTTCATTGCCAAGTTTTTCGTCATTTTTTCCAAGCAAAACAGCATTGTTTCCATTTATAATAAATGTTGCAATAGCAGGATCCGTGTATTCCCAACGCAAGGCATTAGGCGAATGATAAAATAATTTCCCTTTTGATGCGTTCTTTTCGTTAAAGAGGGATGAAATTTTTTCCTGTACAAATGTGCATTGTAAAGTTTTAATATTCTTTGAATGATCAATCATTTTTTGTTCAAAAACGTTCCCTTCGCTTTCGCTCATATTTTGTATCGTTTGCGAAAAAAGGTTACCATAAAAAATTGACAAAATAATTATTACAATAATTGGTTTTTTCATAGCTTTATACATTATTTTGCAATAATAAATGCTCCAAATATTATAAATCCTACTCCAATCCAACGAGTTAATGGAATGCTTTCATTAAAAATTAAAATAGCGGCAATCATACCAAAAACATAAGCAAAAGCCGTAATAGGATAAGCTACGGAAAACGGAAAGTGTTTCAAAATAAAAGCCCATAAAATGGTCGCGGAAATGAGCAAAATACCGCTTGTGAGCAACCACCAATTTGTAAATATTTCAGCTAAATATGACCACGTAAATTGAAATTTATGAATTTTTTCAACTGCAAATTTGAAACTAACCTGCCCGCTTGCCAACAAAAAACATTGAAATATTGTAAGTAATATTGCTTTATACATTTTTTAAAAGAATAAAGGTATGATTTTTATTTTCAAAGTGATTGTAACACAATATACTGGACACAGAATTTACTGTTTTATATGTGTAATTATTATCAATAAACATATAATCAGAAATTTTTCTTTTCTGTAAACATACCGCTGCTGAATAAACACCTAAAGCAGGTGCGGTATAACATTCGCCAAAAATATTTTTGTACTGTAAAAGCGGAACATTGGGAAAGAGTTTATCGCAATTATCAAAATATATTTTATCATTTTTCTCATCGCCGTTTGTACCAACCAGTATGTAATCGATATCCTTTGGCAAGAACGCTTCATGCAACTTTCCCGCGCCTGCGTTATAAAACTTTTCCACTGCCTCAATTTTACAAAAAGGATTATCTGATTTTTCTGTCGATAGCATCATTGCTACGGAAGTTTCTCCTGAAAAAATTTGATTCGGTTTACCAAGATAACCTCCTTTCTTTAACATTGTAAAATGAGACGTTGACATTTCATCATGCGCCCCTACTAAAACAGAGCTTATCTTGTTGGATTTCAGTTGTATAAATGCATCCTGCAAAGCACATTCAAACGAAATTCCCTTGTGAGAATAAGTTGTGTTGTATGCATGACATTTAGATTCTATCGCTACGAGAGAACCGATTGTATTGTGCGTGGATTGCATAAAATGAGTAGGATTCAGCAGTTCCTCGCCATCTTTCGCAAGTTTGTATAGAAAAATCTCCGTACTTTCGATACAGCCCAATCCCGTACCGGTTATAATGGCTTCTGGCTGTAAAATACCGCTTTCTTCCATAGCTTTTTTAGATACCACTAAAGCGCGTTTTAGAATTTTTCCAAGACGGCGCGCTACGCCAGGCGCAAGATATTGCTTATAATTGGCATCTATCGCCCTGACATCCTCCATATTATAAAAATTAGGCTTATCAAACCATTCTTCTGAAAGCGGTTGTTGAACTGAAATTTGTTTTATCGAATTTATGTATATGTTCATATTAGATTATTGAAAATATCAAACTCGTTTCATTTCCGCCAAATCCAAATGAATTAGATAAAATATGACGTATAGGTTTACTTGGCTTTTCGTTTGTCGCAGGCGCAAATGATAACTCAGGCATTTGTTCCGAAAAATTTAAATTCACAGGAATAAAATTATATTGCAATGCCAAAATAGAAATGACAGCCTCTACACTACCTGCCGCACTGGTAGTATGTCCGGTAAATGGTTTTGTTGAAGAAACCGGCGGAATTTTATCGCCGAAAAGCCGCATAATAGCACTTCCTTCGCTTACATCATTGTTGTCTGTTCCAGTTCCGTGCGCATTAATATAATCAATGTCATACGGATGTAAACCGGCAATTTCCAAAGCTTTTTTCATTGCCAAAAATGCGCCTTCGCCATTTGGAGATGAAGCAGTTTGATGGAATGCATCGCAAGTATTGGCGTAACCGGAAAGCAGGCAAAGCGGTTTTACTTGCCTTTTATTTGCACAATCTATGGTTTCCATTACGACATAAGCAGATCCTTCACCGAGGTTTATTCCGGAACGTCCGGCGTCAAACGGCCTGCATGGCTCATTATCCAATATTTTTAAAGTATTAAAACCATTCAGATGAAATTTTGCTATACATTCGCTCCCTCCCGCTACAACTATGTCGGCGCGACCACTTTTCAGCAATTCAGCGCCTAACAAAATGGCGTTCGCTGCCGAACTGCATGCCGTTGAAATAGTATCTACTGTCGAGAATATACCAAAGTAGTCGGCAATCATTTCCGTGCAAGCCCCGCAATCGTGGGCTGAAATGTATGCGTTTTTCGTATCATTTTCCAAATAATCAAGGTAGAATTGCTCGCTTTTGTCCATTCCGCCAACAGTGTTGCCTGAAACAAAAGCAATCGTCTTTCCCGTCGTTTCTGCTAGTTTGCCATGAAATAATGCCTCTCGCGCCGCCAACATCCCCATAAGCGAAGTACGAGTTGTTATCGCATTTTCAGGAATTTTTAAAGCAGAAATCATTTCTTCATTGCTCATTTTTACTTCGCCAACCGGAAATTCGGTATGCGAAGTTTTCAAATAATGCAACGGAGCTATGCCACTGCGCTTTTCACGCAGGGAGTGCAAATTTTCTACGACATTATTTCCCAGTGCCGAAACGATTCCGATTCCGCTGATTACAATTACTTTCATCTATTTCTTTCTGTTTTCTGCGATATAATCAGCCAATACTTTTATCGATCTGAAAATCTCTTTTCCTTCCGAAGGGTCATGCAATTTAATGCCGTAATCTTTCTCCATCAACACGATAAGTTCCAGTGCATCAATGGAATCCAAACCAAGACCTTCGCCGAAAAGCGCTGCATTTTCGTCAATATCTGCAGGTGTTATATCTTCAAGATTCAACACTTTGATGATTTCTTCTTTCAATTCTAAAACTAAATTTTCCATTTTTCTCCATTTTCCGCATTGTTATTGTAATATAATTTTTTCAATTGTTCTTTTGTAAATTCCATATCACATTTTTCATTTGAAACAAGTGACATAAAAACTTCGTGATTTTCTTCAAAACTTTCAATCCACGCAAATAAAACCTGTTTTGTATAATTGTCGAAAAAAGCATTTTCGACAATTTCCATTATCTGTTTTGCATCAAATTTTTCTGAAATGTAAAAGGAAGTTTCACCTAAAAATTTGTTTCTTATAGCTATTTCGCCAATTACAATGCTTGGCAGGGTGTAAACAAAGAGTGACGGCGATGGAAAATAGTTATTATTGTCGGAAATCGTACTTAGATACCGCTTGTCGGTTTCAGAACTTGCTGAGCGGTTGAAACAAATGATGGCTATATCTTCGCAAGGCTCAAATCGATTCTCGTTGTCCTTTAAAAGTGTTTCCGCTGCAATAAATCCCAATTTTGATAATCCGTCCATTTTGTAAAACTTTGTATAATTAATTTGCATAGAGCGATAATATTCGGATATTTCTGCCGAGTTTTTAAATGACAACCAAATATGTTTATTTATATATAAACTCATAATTGCTTTTTTATAAAAAATATTTAGTTCCGTGAAAACAACAATGCAGCATTCACCCCTCCGTGCCCAGACAGCATTTTAATAAAATACTTTTTATCAGAAGTGTGATTTTCAATCGCAATACATATAGGATTTTCAAATTCCTGATTTGTGAAATGCATCGACTTCAACACCATTTTTTCCTCCAGCGCCCTAATTGAAATAATGCTTTCCAATATGCCGGCAGCGCCCAAAGTGTGTCCGAAATACGCCTTTAGCGAATTGACCGGCACGTCAGCCAATCCGGCGCGAGTAATGGCAACGGTTTCCATAGCATCATTGTAAGACGTTGCCGTTCCGTGTGCATTTACGAATGAAATGTCCTCTATATCAATATTTTGCAAAATTCTTCTCAATGCGCGAAAACTGCCTTCGCCTGTTCGTGAAGGGGCGGAAATATGATTGGAATCGTTACGCACTGCACCAGTCACCAAACTAACGCCGATAATATCTACTTTTGAAAAAATTATCGTCGCAGATGCTTCTCCGAGATTCAGTCCTGCTCGATCTTTATCAAATGGTTTGCAAGGTTCGGGCGACAAAGCTTTAAGCGACTGAAAGCCCGAAATTATGAATTTTGACAATAAATCCACTCCTGCAACGACAGCATTGTCATATTTTCCCGATTGAAAAGCACGCATTGCCGCGATTTGCGCGGCGGCGCCTGAAATACAAGCATTCGAAACAATTATTGGCGTGTTTTTATTCCCGAAATAATCCAGAATTAAATCGGCAGTATGCCATAAGAACGTACTGCTTTCTTTCTTTTCATTCAATGAATCTACGTTTCCTTTTGTCGTAGATAATATAAATAATGTTTTTTCATCTGATAAATCGATATTTGCTTCTTTATTTGCGGAAATAACCGATAATATCGCCGCCTTTTCAAGATTTGAATATTTATTGGATGATGAAATCATGACGAATTCATCATTCAATTTTTCCTTATTAATGAGTGATCCCATAAATGCTTCGGGCAAATTAAAAGTGTTTACATCGTAATGTTTTATGCCAGAAATGCCTCGTTTTACGGCATCGAAATTTTCGTCTGTCGTAAATCCAAGCGAAGAAATAATATTTGTCCCTAAAATATTCATTTTTATTTCATCAATCCGTTTTTTCTCTTCCATTCCACATAAAAAGGAGGATTATCCCAAACGAGTTGATATTGTTTATCCAAAAACACCTGAACAGAATACCCTGTAGCGACCAATGAGTCATCTTCGGCGTCGAATATTTGATAATCAAAAATGATTTTTGCAGTATCGGTATTGCGAAAAGAAATTTCTACACGGGCGGTTTTACCATAACTTAGCGGCTTTTTGTATTGTAAACGCAAATCAACCAACGGTGCAAAATAACCATTACTAAAAATACTTAGATAATCTATCCCATGTTTTTTACCAAATTCTTCGCGGGCGTCTTCAAAATAAAGCGCGTATGAGCCGTGCCACACAATGTTCATCGAATCAACTTCGCTGAAACGAATTTGAAATTCTTTCGACGCTTTTAATATTATATTATCCATTAATATCACTTATTGCTATTTTCATTTCACAGGACGCGATTAATCTGTCGCCAATTTCTACCTTCGCATTGACGAGGGTAATCGAAAAAACCTCATTTACAACCTCTATCGTAGTATTCAGTTCATCGCCAACTTTTGGAAGATCTTCAAATCTTAAATCTCTAATTGATCCAATAAACCCAATTTTAACATCGCTGGAACTAAGATATTTATTTATATAGCCTATTCGAGCGGCACAAGTTTGCGCGATATTTTCTATCACACCGCATTCGGAAAACTCGCAATTCTCCACAAAAATATTGTCCGCCGTAACTTTTAAGCCCGTACGTGTAACAACAAAGTCAAAATACTTCAGCGTGTCCACCATTACAAACGGCGGTTTTTGTGGCAATAGTTCTAGAATGTTAATTGTTTCATATTCCATTTATATTTTCTTGCAAATGACAATCGAATGTCCTTTTCCAATTCCATCTTTAATTTCGTCAACTGCCAGTCCGGCATTTTCGATACACCTGATCATATCATCGGAATGGTACATTTTACTGTTTCCATTGGCTATCGCTGTAAAATAAATGCTGATTTGCGTGAGCGCGTAAGCGGCTGTTTCAAAGTGTTGCCGGTCCCAAAAAGTCTCCAAAATGTAAAGCTTAGAGCCGGCATTCATCGAGTACGCCGCTCTCGACAATATACTTGTAACTTCATCTTCGGAAAAACAATCCAGGAATTGGCTTAACCAGATAGCATTAAAACCGGTTGGAAACGGAACAGTTTTGTCCAGTAAATTGCAACAATGCCCATGAATGCGGTCTGCTCCGTTTTTGCCCGCAATGTTATGCTTCATCAATTTAATTTGCTGAGGCAAGTCCATAATTGTAACCTGAACATCAGCACTGTAATTCACGCAACGCAACGCCCATCTGCCAGTATTTCCACCCACATCGAGTAAAGTTTCCGGTTTGCTTTCAAAGACAATTTGAAGTGCTTCATCAAAAGCCTGGTCGCTGTAATAATGGTCAAATCCAAACCATGATTTCTGTACCTGATCAGGCAACTGCGAAAGTCCTTCGTAAATCGTATTCCAGCTTCCAAATACTTTCAACCCTTCCGGTTTACCGTTCAAAAGCGCTTCTTCAAGATTAAACAATCCGCGATAGTTTACATCGTGATTAAAGTCAATATTCACTTTTACGATAGGATCGTTGTTTAAAAACCAGCCGGCTTTTGAACAGGTGAATTTATCATCCTGAAAAAGTACCGTGCCGATTGTTAAAGATGACTCCAACAAGCATTGGCAGGCATATTTCGACATTTTTGTTTCTTCAGCAATTTTTTCGAGTGTCAACCCCTTTTTTGAATTGAGAAGTAGTTGGAAAATACCGAATTTTATCATAAGCCGGGATACATGAAAAACGACTGGCCCGAATGCAATTTCATTTGCCAGTCGTTGTGCATCCAAAGCAGACATTTGTTCTTTCGAGTATCTTTTTTCTAATGCAGGCAAAAGCTTCATATTTTATAATTGTTTTCGTTACTATGATTTCCAGAATTCATAATAATTTAACCATTGTTCGGGATATTGTTTTACTATGTTCTCTAATTCCCTAACATATGATCTTGCCAAATTCTCTGCATGCAGTTTACGATTTGCGCTGGCTTCAGCTCTAATCGGCCGTGTAAAAACCACGTATTTTTTTGTAGAAATTTTTATTACAAAAATCGCAAGCACTTCAATTTCATAACGCACAGCCAATAAAAATGCACCAAGTGGAAAATCAGCCTTACCCCGAATAAAGTCACATTCAACGGATTTTTCGGATCCGTGATTACGATCGCAGGGCATACTTGCGATTTCGCCGTTTTGTAAAGCTGAATTTATCGTAAAAATATGAGACATGTCACTCGAAACCGGAACGAGGCTAAGGTTGATGTTATTATTTTCCAATATTTTCGAGCGATTTTTTTGCACGTCGATAGTTTCGCCAGCGTAAATTAATGCGTTGATTTTCTTTTGCGTTGAATTAAGCAGATAACCGCAAATTTCGAAATTCCCGATATGAGATCCTGCAATAATAAAACCCTTTTTATCACTTACCAATCGCCTATAATGCTCGTTGCCGATAATTTCGACTTCAAATAGGTCTTTTCGTCCGGCAAAAACGGCGAAACGGTCTAAAATTATCTGACCGAAAATGAAATGGTTCCGGTAAGATTTCATAAAAGATCTCAACGCGGAAAAGCCGAATTGCACGCGAAAATAATGATAAATTGCCAAGTAACGTTTTGGCGCAAACAGCATGTAAAAAGGAACGATTAACGACATAACGGCATAGCCAATGCGTAAATCCCACCAGCGGAAAAAGAAAATCAACCCGCGTTGTCCTATAGCGCCACCGCCGGTATTGCCTTTCCACTTGCGATTTTGCGCCATCGTTATCCCGTTTTTGATTCAATATAATCGCAGAATTGGCGCAAAGTAGTTATGCCTTGCATTTCTTCGGATTTAATTTTAAATCCGAAGTTGCGTTCTACGATTACCACAATATCAACAAAGTCAAGACTGTCAATTCCCAAATCATCTTTTAAATTAGCTTCGGGCGTGATTACTTCTTCATCAACTTCGATGTCTTCAATCAAAAACTTTTTTACAATTTCTTCAATTTCTTCTCTTGTCATAAGAATTTCTTTTGTTTAAATTTTCCTGATAATTAGAGTACTGTTTGTTCCTCCAAATCCAAACGAATTGGATAAAATCGTGTTTAGATTTTTCTCGGTTGTTTTGCTTACAATATTCAACCTGGCGGAGTATTCGTCTGGTGTTTCAAAATTAATATTTGGCGCAATGAATGAGTTTTGCATCATCAGTAGTGAGTATGCTATTTCGCTTGCGCCGGCCATCCAGCATTCGTGACCGGTCATTGACTTTGTCGAACTGATTTGTGTTTTTGCGTCGCCGAAAACCCGATCAAGCGCAAGCGCTTCCATCGTATCGCCTTGCGGTGTGGAAGTCGCATGGGCGTTTATATAATCAATCTCATTTATCGAAACATCTGCATCTTTTAAGGCTCTTTCTATCGCTATTTGACAACCGGCATCGCTAGGCTGCGAAATACTCATTCCGTTCGACGAAAAACCATAGCCGATTACTTCTCCATAAACAGTAGCGCCGCGCTTTATGGCGTGTTCATATTCTTCCAAAACCAAAGACGCCGCGCCACCGCTTGGAATCAGCCCATCGCGGCTTTCGTCAAAAGGACGAGAAGCTTTTGCAGGATCGTCGGCGCGAACGGAAAATGCGCTCAGAGCGTCAAATGAAGCCATGGAGTGAATATTTGTTTCCTGCGCGCCGCCGCAAATAACCATATCCTGCAATCCGTGTTTGATAAACATATAACCCAGACCGATTGAGTGCGAGCCGCTTGCGCAGGCGGCAGCAATAGTCATATTCGCGCCACGCAATTTAAAAATAGTAGAAAGATTCATTGTTACGGTGGAGTTCATTGACTGGAAAATATAACTGCTGCCCATCAGTTGAGTATCTCTTTTTTCTATTACAATGTTGTAGGACTCAATGACAGGTTTTGCTGATGAATCGTTTCCGTAAAAAATGCCAACTTCATTTTTTTCCAGATAATCCATATCGACATTGGCGGTTTTTAAGGCTTCAACGGTTGCCATATAAGCATATTCGCCTTCCTCGGCTAAACATATGCGTAAACGACGGTCGAGCAAACCTTTTAACTGTGGTTTTTCAACAATTCCCGTCAAAGGCGAGCGATATCCGTATTCTGTTCGTGACGGGTCAATTCCAATGCCCGATTTTCCTTCATACAACGATTTTTTAACTTCTTCCAGGTTTTTTCCAATACAGGAATAGATTCCTAATCCGGTGATAACCGCTCTTCTCATAATCCACCGCTTATATTTATCACCTGGCCGGTAATATATCCTGCTTTTTCCGATGCTAAAAATCCAACTAATTCCGCAACTTCCTCCGCTTTTCCAAAGCGATTGGCAGGGACAAGTTTTTTCAATTCGTCCTGATTTAAATCTTTAGTCATATCAGTGTCGATAAAACCGGGCGCAATAGCATTGACTGTTACTTTTTTCCTGGCCGATTCGAGCGCAAGGGCTTTTGTCATGCCAATCACACCTGCTTTTGCGGCAGAATAATTGGTTTGTCCCGACATTCCATTTACACCCGAAATGGATGTAATATTAATAATCCGCCCGAACTTTTTGTTCATCATATATTTTACCAGCGCGCGGGAAGTATAAAACGCTCCCTTTAAACTTGTGTCGAGTACCGAATTCCACTCGTCATCGCTCATCCAAAACATCAAATTATCTTTACGGATTCCGGCATTATTGACTAAAACAGAGATATAATCATCCGAGTGGGTTTCCTGCCAGACGCTTAAAACTTTTTCGACCTCCGCGCCGTTTGCCACATCAAATTGCAATAATTCGGCTGTTCCGCCGTTTTCCTCAACTAAAGATTTTGTTTCTTCGGCAGCCGTTTTGTTAGATTGGTAATTGACTAAAACCGAAAATCCCATTTCTGCCAATTTCAAACAAACCGCCCGTCCGATGCCGCGTGACCCGCCTGTTACCAATGCGTATTTCATATGAAAGATTTATTCACGTAGGCGACAACTTTTGCACAAATATCCCGCGCTTTTTTTTCTACGAAATCATCCTGTGCCACAGTAGTAATTATTTCGTATTCATTCTGGCGAACTATCAGCTCAATATTTATTTGATAATTGTGCTTGGCCGTCATTTTAATATAATCGTCTTTTTGCTCAATTAGCGTTGGCCCATAGCGATTTAAATATTCATTTACCGCTATTATAAACGAAGGCGCCAACGATATTTTTTCTTTTAAATTGAGCATTCCGCGCATACTCGACGACGGTAATGTTGAAGTCTGGGCGGAGGCGGGCGTTATACTGCATAACATCAGGAAAAGAATAAAATTTACACCCCAAAAAATCTTCCTGTTTTTCATGTTATCGCTCTCCTGAATCGATGGATATAGTGTAAAGGAAACGCTGATTAATTACCTGTGCGGGCGAACCGCTGCGTTGCGCGGTACTCGCAACCACGACATATTTCTGTATATGCCTCGGTTTCTGCGTTCCGTGCGCCTTGCGCTTCATACCGCGCAGATAATTAATCAGCATTTCCTAAAGCCCGTATTTTCAGCTTTTTACGCTACCATCTGGCATCTAGCCCGGAACCGCCATAAAATCGCTTTTTTACTTAAAAAACTATTATTATTGGCAGAATTCCAAAAAAATGTCAACTATTTTTCACCTGGAATTTCGCTCGCAAACGGAGCCGGTTTTTTCGGGAAATGAGGTTTGACCGGTTCCTGCCGGTTGGTTCGTGTTAAAACCGAAAGCCGCTGCTGAAGTGTACGCGAAAAGAATCATCGTGCATGTTATAGCCCAGATCCGCTTTAATGCCGAATCCCATTATCAAAAGGAAAGCGCCAACGCCTGCGCCATGATTAAATTTTGCGTTCCCAAGAGCCACACCGTGATCGTAGGCGGCGCCGCTGTCAAAAAATAGGGCAACGCCGGAACGGTATATATGCCGGAGGGAACTCAGCGGCAACCGCAGTTCAAGCGACGCGGTTGCGATATTATCTCCGATAAAAGCGCCCGGTTCATAACCGCGCAGTGTATTGGCGCCGCCAAGGAAAGGGCGCTCGTAGTCGGGGAGCGTACCGTCGGCGCCGCTGTAATAAAATTGTCCGGCGAGAATCGTCTGTCCAAAAAGCCCCTTATATCCCCTGAAGTCAGCAGTGTAGACATTGATTCCACGTTCAGCGTCGAACAATGTCAACCTTTTCCACGCTATTTCTGCATAAACCGCATTCCGGGGCAAATTGACATCCTGCCTGGTATCAAGAATCAGGCCGGTTCCCAGCGTAACGAAAGCTCCGCCCCGGCTGCCGAAGTCAACGTCTGTCCAGCCCGTTTGCGCATTCACTTCAAACTGATTCAACTTGCGTTTAACTGTAACGTTGACTTCTTTACGGAAGTCGCCGATCTCATAATAAGGATGTTTTTTTCGTGACACTCCGACGGTGGCCGTGAGAGTCCGGATAACCGGATTGGTCAGTTCAAATTCTCCCTCCACCTCAACGCGCCTGACTCCTCCCCACGTTAATGGGATGGAAATCCGTTCTTGCCGTCCCAGTAGATCTTTCGCCGTGCTTCGTAAACCATAGGTAAGTCCGTATTCATCGCTTCCCGCGAAAATGGGGGAATACATGAACTTGTTCTTTGCCGATTCTTTCTCTTTTACAACGATTACAAGAACCACTTCATCATTACGGGCGATCGAGCGATATCGCTTGGTCACTTCCACCCACTCAAATCGGCCGCAATCAAGGAGCTTTTGCCTGATATCTTCGAGGATTAAGGCATCCGTTGTAAAACCAACTTCAATACCAGCCATTTGAAGCAGTGTTTCGTCGGAAATTGTGAAGTTTCCTCTGAAACGCGCCTCTACCAGGGTCTCAACGGACAGGGACTCCTCGGACAAAAGGAAAGATGCCGGAAAGAAAACCAACCATGCGAGGAGAAAGTAAAAGGAAGGAATATTTCTCATTATTCTGGCACAACTTCGTCCGTGTCAAACCATAGATTCACGTCAACATGGGATTTCGCGTAATCATAGAACACACGCGAATAGTTGATTGAAATGTCGCTGGCGGCTGTGGAAATGCTTCCATATGCGGTAATTTCTCGCGGAAGCCAGATATCCTCTTTTTGTTTATCCATAATCATGGAGGCTTTCAGGTCATTCATTCTAACGAGCCAACGAGCCGGCAGGAACCCAAGACCGACATTGTCGAAGGTAATTTGAAAAATTTGATGCTCCCCGGGAGAAATCAACATCGTGACGAGAAACGATTTCTCGAATAATCCGTCGATATCATCTTTATTGTTACGCTTTTTCACTCCACTTGTTCGGGGGTAGTATTCGACGAGTACGGCTTTCTTTCCCTCGAATTGCCGTTCACCTCCATAGAGATACCGGCCCGGTTCAAATTCAAAACCGAAAAACGCCTGGAAATCAAGGCTGTTTTCGTTTTCGAAACCGAAGAGCGCCGGATAATCAAGGCCGTTTATATTTTTGCTTTCTTTCCGACTCTTTTGACCGTTTATCCATTCATCTTCGGCCGCAGATTTTTCTTTATCTGAAACTTTAACTCCGTCGATCAGCACCGGACTTCGCACCAGGTAGTCTCCCCGGACGAACCAGAGGTATTCGCGGCGGTAACTCCACTGCGCAGCAATTTTCGTTCCCACCTTGACTTCAAGCGTCTCTTTTTCGCTAAACACGTAGTCGTGAAGATTCTCCGCGTCGGCCGTTCGTTTCTGCATCACCTTTTCCATAAATTCGTCAAGATCGCTCATGGCCGAATTGGCCGGCGGTTGTTCGTTTTGGCCGACGGAGGTGTTCGTTATCAAAAGTATCGCAAAAAACATGCAGGAAAGAATTTTTTTCGACATTGAATGTTTCCTGTTCATACTTTTAGATGAATGAATAAGTTCCTGCGCCACATGCGCCTTGAGCTTTGCAGCGCGCGACTGAGGTCAAATTTTTGCATTATGGTCAAAAAAATCAAGCACATTTCGTCTTATTAATCTGATTCAATAAATATTCCATGCCAAGCAACTCCGCACAGGTATTTATGGCTGTAAGCGGCGTGCCTACCATTCCGTGTAAATTGAGGTTTTGCCCTGTAAAGAGCATGTTTTTCAATTTTGTACGAACGGCAATGTGCGACAGCATCATGTTGTTGCAGTCTTTTTTCACGCCATAGAGCGCGCCCTCTTTTTGGTTGTAGAAATCCCTGATTGTCAATGGGCTGGCGCTATATATGCTTTTGATACAGGCTCGGATATCGGGAAATATTTCCTCCAATTTATTAATAATCCGTTCTTCGCAATGTTTTTTAAATGCTGCATATTCCTCGCCACGCTTGCCGGTAGCGGTGTTTTCCCATTTTTTAACGGCATCGAAACCCATTATGCAATTCACAATCATTTTTTGCGCATACTTGTCGTTGGTTGTTACCGGCGGCGTGAGGTACATCATTCCGTTTGGAAAGTCATCGGGCGAATATGCGCCATGCTCCCACACTTGACTGTAATCGTCAATGTAGTAACCGGTATAATTCATATACGGAAACGTTTCGGGTTTAAATGTAATGTATACCGTGAAGGATGAATAAGAATTTGGAATATTATCAATGCGCTGCCAATATGAACGTTGTATTTTCGAGGTATCCATCAGTTTGAAAAGCGATGACGGGTGAATAGACGAAATGTACATGCCTGCCTGATGTTTTTGGCCATCTGCGGTAACGATATACTCTATTTCCCTGTCTTTTATTTCAATGTGTTTCACGCCGTTGCCGGCATATACTCCTCCTCCCGATTGACGTATAACAGCGGTCAGCGCATCAGCCAACTGCTGGCTGCCACCGACAAAACGCGCCGCGCTTTCAATATATAAAACGCTGATTATAGCGTGGATATACGCAGGCGTTTTGTACTGGTCGCCTCCGTAAAGCGGATTTGAAAGCGCCAGTACGGCTCGCAAACGCTCGTTTTCCGTAAATGAATTTATAAAATTGCCCACACTTGTCATGAATTCCGGCGAATGCTGGTCGACGGTATAGTCGCTTATTTCCAGATTGAACATCTTCGTCTCTTTTACAATGTCGTACATTGCTTTTACATAACGTTTTAAATTCTCTTTTTCTTCGGGGAAATCGACTGCCAATGTCTCAATAAAACGTTCCGCGCCTTTGGCATAGCGATAGATTTTGCGGTCGCAGCCTATTTGGAAAAGTTCAAAGCAATCGTCGTCGGCCGGCAAAATGGAAAGTTTGTCCATAATACCCAAATAAGAGCAGATTCTGTTCAGTACGCCACCCGGTTGAAATGTGCCGATTACGTGTATGCCGGTCTCAAATTCAACACCCTCGCGCTTAAAATGGTGCAGCCCTCCGCCAATTTTATAATGTTGTTCAAAAATCGTTACATCGTAGCCTTCCTTGCTCAAAATTGCGCCGCAAAACAGGCCGCCAACGCCGCCTCCTATGATGATTACCCGCATCTTTTTATCTGCTCCACAATTGTATTCACCCCAATCAACTCGCCTGAAGTGAGTATTGAGCCGATGATAACACCTAAAACGCCGTGAGAATTGACATTTTGTCCCGTCTGAAAAAGATTGGGAATGCGTGTGCGTTGCGACACGAGCGAATGTATTGATTCGTTGCAATCGCGCAGTACTCCATACATTGAACCGCGTTCAGTGCCTGTATAGTCAAGGTAGGTGAGCGGCGAAGATGTATAAAAATGTTCGATATTTTGCCGTGTGCCAGGCAATTGCCTTTCTAATAGCGCCAACATTTTTTCCGCTTTTTCCCTCTTAAAATTTTCATACTCTTCACCCCGCAGCCCGATTTTTGTACCTGCCCACCGTGCCACATCATCGAAATCCATATAACTGATAAGAACGGCGGTATTGGCAAACTGTTGCCCGGCAGACGAGCAAAGGTGCATATAAAGGAAACTGTTGGGATAAGTTTCTCGCGAGTAATGCCTGCCGCGCCACACATCGGCAGGCGTATCGTAGTGGTAAAAATTACTATTGAGGTACGGCAACCTGTCTTTTTTGAAATGAATATAAACCGTAAAATTGGAAATCGTGTTGTTTAAATTGCAAATGCGGTCATGATACGACTTGCGTATCAGGCTGGTTTCAAGCATTTCGACCATTCTCGCGGGGTGCGTGTTCGATATAAAATAATCGGCATTCAATTCATCGCCGTTTCGCAGCGTAACGCTAATGGCCTGCTTGTCATTGCAATTAATCTTTACGACTTCTGCCGATGGAATCACCTCGCCGCCCATTGAGCGGATAGAGCGCGCAAGAGATTGCGCGACGGTTTCGCTTCCACCCACAATACGATATGTACTGCGGTTATAGAAATCGTTTATGAACGCCGGGATATATACGGGTGTCTTTCCCTTTTCGCCCGCATATAGCGGAAGATTGCCTGCTAAAACAAGGCGCAACAATTCGTTTTGTGTAATACTTTCAAGAAAAGAGTCGTAACTTTGCTTGACGTGGTCAGGATTGAGAATAATCGGTTCATTGGTCGTACGCAAGGCATGAATCGGCGAACTTTTGGTGACTTCGCCGATTGCATGCCAGTAATTTTGTAAATTTTTACGCTCTCCAGGAAAATACTGCGACAATTTTTCAGTAAAATTTTCCGCGCCGTTGGCAAAAGGAAAACGTTCGCCGCCGATGGAAATAATGTCGTACGCCTGCGTATCGAGCGGCCTCAGCTTCACTTCGGGAAATAGCGACAGATAATCGAAAAATTTGTGCAGCAACTGCCCTTCTTCCACGCTGCCAATGTAATGCATGCCGGTTTCAAACTTCGCGCCGCGTCGTATAAAAGTTTGCAGGCAACCGCCCAACTGCGCGCCTTTTTCCAAAACCGTTACTTTAAAACCGTTTTTCGAAAGAATATAACCGCAGGTTAATCCGCCTAAACCACTGCCAATTATGATGAGGTGTTTCATATCTTTTTAATTTTACTCCGGCGGATATTCATAAAACTCGGTAAAGCGCTCCAGAAGGTCGCCGGGTTCCAGAACCGTCAATGCGTGTTTTTCCGGATTAAAACGTCCTTCCGTTAAATATGCGGCTAAACCGCCGACTGCGACCCATGGTGAAACAATCGCCAAGGGAATAGCATATTTTTTTGACATAACTATCGATTCAAACACGCCGCGCACAGCCGTACTTCGCGCCAGGTCTCCTCTCACCTGCGGGATCTGAAAAGTGAAAAATCGCAAATCGGGATTACGCCGGCTGAATCCGAATAAAGATTTGGATACCTGTTTCGGCGTAGTAATGCCGCCGTCGGCAATAAGGTTGCGCCGAACCGATTTTGGGTAATAGAAATTAATGATGTCTTTTGCGAAATCCGCGCAGTTCCGAAAGAGCATGTTAAATCGCCTTTTATTGGCGCTGCTATTTAATATTTCAATAAGCGCGTCATCCGCCGATTCTTCGGTTTCTATAATAAATCCGTAAATTTTTCGATCATACGCCGCCCCCACAAGCTCAGTCCAGTTTCCTTTCATAATCGGGCTGTTTTCAGGAACGGAAGAGTTTGACGCATCGGGCAGGATGTCCAACATATACTCGCGCCGCCATGTGTTTCTTAGCTCGTTTACGCCGGCGCGGTCTATTGAATCAGGAACCTGCTCGGGATAATCAACGGCGTATATAAATGGAATAAGTGGAATTGCAATCCAGTCATATCTGGATATCCCTTTATAGCGGCTGATAACGACGCCATGTTCCCCATCGTTACAGCGGCGCAATTTAACAGGTGATTCCGTACATACTCTCGATAGATAAATGGCTGCATGTCCGGTTGGAGCAAAATACCCGAAAACGCTGTACGGCTGGTGCAAAAGCAATGCCATATCCGCATACAAAGGCATTGCGTTGAAAAAAAACAGAAGCAACGGCAACAGCAGGTAATTCAACAATCTCATCAAAAAATTACGGCGGCATGGAAGTTGATGTTCGTTCATTTTGCTGTAATACGTAAATCGGTATATGTGGTTAACTCAGTATTTTTTGATCGCCTGTCATGGGAGCCATGGGAGCGCCGGCGCTCCCATGGCTGGAACTTTTATGTCGTACGCCCATTGAAATAGACAAACTTTTATTTTATGCCGGAAATCTGTATAATTGCAAAGGTTTTTTTGTAAGGAATCTGGCGGCCGGCCCTGTCTGCCCCCAGATTTCGGATTTATCGGAACAGTCGTTAAACGCGGGTGCCGGTGTGGCCTAACCATAGCCGTACCGTATTAATAAATTGGTGTGCGATCATGGATGCGAGTAAAGATAAACTATTCCAGCAACATATTCACGTCTTCAGGGGAGTGGCAATCATACTGATTGTATGCGCCCACACCGTCCCGTCGTTGGACTGGTCCGCAAACCCCATCCTTGGACGTTCTATTGACGCCTTGGCAAATCAGGCATCGATTTTCTTTTTTTTTATCGCGGGCTATCTTTTTCAACATCTGAGTGGGCGTTTTAAGTACGGAAAGTATTTATTACAGAAACTTAAAACCGTTATAGTTCCTTATCTGATTGTATCAATACCGGCGCTTTTCGTTTTCACGGAATTGGTACAGCGCCAGGGAGTATGGTCATGGTTCTATACTATTCCGCGCTGGAAACAGGTTGTACTTTTTATTGTTACTGGAAAGCACATGGCGCCGCTTTGGTTTGTGCCAACAATAACCTTGCTATATTTGGCAGCGCCGCTACTGATAAAAATAGATCGTAAATTCCCAAAATTTTATTGGTTAATAATACCGCTTTTAGCGCTTTCAACCGTCATCGGACGCACTCATTATACTCCGCCATTAGGCCCCGCCATTTACCTGCTGCCTATTTACCTGCTCGGAATGCTCTATTCGCGTGAGCGTGAGCGCGCGGAACTGCTGGTCAAAAAGTTTTGGATCCCGCTATGCCTGCTCACATTTCTCGGTCTTTGTGGATACGCGCTGGGATGGTCACAGCCGCCTTATTTTCAGATGATTGCAAAAGCCCCGGCGGCGTTGCTAATTACAGCGGCGTTACACCGTTGGCATAATTTCTTTGGAAAAAGACTGGACTATATTGCGCATATCAGCTTCGGCATTTTTTTTGTTCATGCTTACTTCATCTCCGCCATTAAAGTTGCTACCGTATACTTAATCCACAACAGAATTTATCGCGGAGAGGGTTCCGAGGATATACCGGGCAATCTGCTTGTTTTCTTTCCCTATGCGGGCGGAGTGCTGCTATTCTCGGTGTGTGTGATATGGCTCGCGCAGAAAGTTCTGCGCAAGAAAAGCCGCATGATCATTGGAGCATAATATGCCGCGCGCCTTCCGTACGACATTCTTTCAGAGCTTTTTTTCGTATTCGTCAAACCAATTTGCATAAGCAGCTTCGGCTATGTCGTATTCCTCAAAAAGGTATGTTGTGGTACGCCCGGCAGGATTCGAACCTGCGACCCTCTGCTTAGAAGGCAGATAATGAAACATTTCTGTGCTAATCAGCTTATACAGTAATACTACCATATATCATATATAATCAACATATTATAGAAATATTAATACTTTTTGTTGTTCCCCAAAACACACCAATGTATAATGAACATGCCGTTACCCTGCCGTTACGATAGATAAGTACGAATCCTTGAAAGGGAACCGAATGCAAGCCAATATAACAGCCGATGTGATAAAGAAACTGAAACCGAAAGAAAAACCTTTTGAGGTATGGGACAACACGTTGAAAGGATTCATCGTTCGCGTTCAACCGTCCGGCGTTAAAACCTTCGTTGTTGAATATGCCCGCCATAAGCGTATTACCATCGGCCAGATTTCTGCAATATCGGCATCCGACGCCCGAAAGGAAGCCGCTAAACGAATTGCGGACTATATTCATGGTAACGATCCACAGGAAGAAAAGAAATCGAAAAAGGCGCTTACCTTTGAGGAGTTTGTCAGTGAACGATATGCACCGTGGGTCAAATTACATCAGAAGCGCCCGAAAGAAACCTTGCGATTGCTGGCGCTTTCCTACCCATATATAGGCAACCGAAAACTTGCGAATATTGACTCCTGGGCTGTCGAGCGTTTCCGCTCCGCGCGTCTGAAGGTAGTCAAACCGACTTCCGTGAACCACGACCTGACAGCTTTGCGTGCTGCTTTGAATCGTGCGGTTGACTGGGGTTTATTACAAATACACCCTATGCGAAGCGTAAAAAAATCAAAGGTCGAAGATGACGCACGAGTCCGATACCTTACCCCAGAGGAAAATCAGCGCCTTCGTGAAGCACTTGATGTTCGTGAAGAGAAGCGACGAACAGATCGGGAAAATTTCAACCAATGGCGACGAACGCGCGGATATGAAGACTATCCTGATTTTGGGATATTCACCGACCATTTGAAGCCAATAGTTCTGTTGGCGCTTAATACCGGGATGCGCCGTGGCGAACTGTTCAATCTGAAATGGCGGGATGTAAATTTTGCTGGACGGATTTTAACTGTTGTTGGCGAAACGGCGAAAAGCGGAAAAACGCGGCATATACCACTAAACGAAGAAGCATTGTCTGTATTGCAGACTTGTCATGAACAAAAAAGCGAATCTGAAATTGTGTTCCCAAGCTCTAACGGCGGACGGTTGGATAACATCAACACGTCATGGGAAAATCTGATGAAATCGGCACAGATAAAAGATTTCCGTTTTCATGATTTGCGTCATGATTTCGCTTCAAAGCTGGTAATGGCAGGAGTGGACTTGAATACAGTCCGTGAACTGCTGGGACATGCCGATATTAAAATGACGCTTCGCTACGCGCACCTCGCGCCGGAAAAACTCGCGTCCGCAGTAGTGAAACTTAAAGCGGGATAATCGTATTCAGTTACTGTTTGGCAGGCGCGCCAATGACGTCCGTCAGATTCGACGCGTCCAGTATCGCGTCCGCCCACTTTTCCAGTTGCGCTGATTTCGCCTTGCTAACGCGGGTTTCCGCCCACTTGGGCAATGTCCCGAAACGGCGGGATAGCTGCCGAATCAGAAGCTTCGCCTCGCCTTTCTGAAAGCCTTCTTTTAGACCTTCTTTCAGACCTTCTTTCAGACCTTTTTTTTCGTATTCGTCAAACCAATTTGCATAAGCAGCTTCGGCCATGTCGTATTCCTCAAATATGTCGTTTATCCCATCGACCGTTTCAGCAATTCTATTATACTGATCGTGCCGTTTCAATAACCCCTTAACCCACACATTGAACGCCCGACGCAACGATTTCATTTCCGGCGCGCGTAACATGTTTGCCAGCGCCTTGATGATGGCAAACATATCAGCGTTGTCATGATTGGTTTCCATGCGGAAAATAGCTTCAGCGAAGTTTCGGATTTCTTTTGTCCGGCTCATTTCGAGGCGGTGTGCGTCAAGAAGCAAATACCGAAGTCTTGGCTTAAAAATTTCAAGCCCGCCGGGAGGTTCAATAAAACAATCAGCCGCGTCTGTAGCCGCGTTCCATTTTTGCAGGCCGTTGTAAAGCACAATAGGAAGAATCGGCGGTATGCGGCCTTCCGGCAGGTCAGGTTTCTTTTTCTCCCGCGTGATTTGCAAAGCAAGCTGGTTTACATACTCCATCATGCGGAGCGCCCTCCATTGATCCGGCTTTTTCTGAAATTCCGTAATGATATACACCCACAGCCAGCGTCCGCCGATACTTACGCGCCATACCACATCGTCATGCCGTTGTTTTCCGGCTTCGGAAACATAGCTTCCGTTGACATGAATCAGCGTCGAAAAATCAACCGTCTTGAGCCATTTGCCCGGCACGTAGCCCTTGAGAAGGTCGCGCACAACTTCCGGGCATGAAAAGAGATGCCTGTAATCACTGTCAATAGATGATGTGTCGTTTACATGTGATACGGGTTTGCGTTTTGTCATATAAAGTTAATTATCTCCGCATAATTTCGTAAATAATTATGTTTTTTGACTTGCTGCGGTATTTCAATTAAATTTCAATTTTGTAGGGGCGGTTCGCGAACCACACGAAAATGTACAAACTACAGGTAGGGGCGAATAACAGGGGCGAATAATTATTCGCCCCTACACCAACCTTTGATATCGTTCCATGAGGGCGGCGACGATGGCGGGTTCTGTTGCGTCTTTTGGGAATCCGTAGAGTTTCATTACGGCGCGGTCAAGGTTTTGGTGCGCTTTCAATAGTTCAGACGGCATTGTCAGAGGGTCGTAAAGATCAGCCAAACTGCTTTTGGGAAAGTGGGTACGCGTGTCGATAACGGTTTTCGCCGTATTTTCAATCACGGCCTTTTCTTCGTTCGTCGAATCCGGCCACGGGAAATTGTTATATACGAGAGAAGCGGAGTATCGATAACGCATTTCGAGCCTTCCGCAAATATAGCGCATCCATGTCATGTGTATTGCAGAGGTTATTATCCCAAATTCGTAGAAAGTGGCTTTGGGAATTATCTGGCAATCGTTATTGGCTATAAAATTTTTACTTAGAAAACTTATAGGTACGTACTGCCGTCGTTCAGATGTAGTGCGTGGAATGAGGATATAATCTGAATCAGCTTGCCGATCTTCGCTAAACAAAGCCGGGGTTTTTGCTTGCTCTCTGGTTGCTGGCCGTTCGCTGGATTCCCGGAATTTCCTTACCCGCTCTATCCGCTCCATTATTACCTTTGAATTTCGGTACTCAACCGGCTCCGTATCTTTAAGCCATATGCAGAATTTATGAATATTATTAAGAAATTCATATCCGCCGACCAGTGGTCTTATAAACTGTTCCGCTTGAGGATCGCTTTTTATAAATTCATTTTTTTCAGCCTCGGAAAGGATAAATGCGCCGCCATCACGCAACACGCTGCCATTTGTCATGGCCGAGACATTACATAATGGGGCGCTTCTTTTGTCGATAAAGATAATATCAGCGTCAACCAGGTAAGCATTTATCCGTGTAACGGAAGTTTCCACCGGCTCGCCGGCAACTGATTCGTATTGGAATAATTTTTTCTTATCTCTGTCAGAAAGAGCAAAACCGATTATCACACAATAAACAGCAGCTTTTCCCTTTGCCTCATTGCTCCATTTGAAGGTCAGGTGGGCAAAATTGATCTTCAAATTATGCCTATTCATCAACTCCGGCCAGAGAATTGGAACTTGTTCACCCTGACAAATGCTGTTAGTTGATACAAAAGCAACTTCAATTGCCGTCCCTTGAATATATTGAGCCGATTTTTTATACCAGCATGTTACATAATCAAGATTGTTGTTGCCTTTCATGCCGTTAAATACGCTATTAACTTCAATTTTCTGTTCTTTACTCATTATCCGAGCGCCTACAAACGGCGGGTTGCCGAGGATGTAAGACAATTCCTCTTTCGGTACGATGCTTTCCCAATCAATCCGCAGGGCGTTTCCGTGTACAATCGTCGCGCTCTGCTCGAGCGGAAGACGGACGTAATACTGCCCGAATTGTTCAGATACGCGCAGATTCATCTGATGGTCTATCAACCATAATCCCACGGTCGCTATCTGACAGGGGAAATCTTCACACTCAATTCCGTAAAACTGCTCCACGCTCACTTTCAGGAGATGGGAAATGTCGAGCATCTTCTGGCGGGATACGCTTTGCATTTTCAATATCTCAATTTCAAGCAAACGCAGTTCCCGGTAAGTAATGATAAGAAAATTCCCGCAGCCGCAGGCGGGATCTAGGAATTTTAAACCGCTGATTTTGTCATGGAAAACCTCAAGCGCGGTTACGTCGGTTTTCACGCGGTCAAACTCCGACCATAGGTCATCCATGAAAAGCGGGTTTATCAACTTGAGAATGTTTTCTTCGCTTGTATAATGCGCGCCCAGTTCACGCCGCTGGTTCTTGTCCATGACGCCCTGGAACATCGCGCCGAATATCGCGGGTGAGATTTTACTCCAGTCAAATTCACGGCACTCCAAAAGGATTTGGCGCATTTTCGCGTTGAAATCAGCCTTTGGAAGGATTTTCTCAAAAAGCCCGCCGTTGATATATCGAAATTGCTTTAACGTGTCGGATAACAGAGATTTCTTAGCGCGGACATCATCCGGCATATTTAGAACTTCAAACAAATCGGAAATCCTGTGTGAAAGGTCGCTGCCGTCTTCTTTGGAATCTTTGATGTAATAGTAAAAATTGCCTTTTGGAAAGATGCCGGTATCACCCGCGAACAGGCAGAAAAGCAGGCGGACAAGATACACTTCCAAATCATGCCCTTCATAACCGTGATTTTTCAAAGCGTCGTGGAGCTTTGCCATCTTCTCGGCGGCTTTGACGTTTACTTCCACCTGATCGTCGCGTATGCGCTCGGTTTCATATCCGGCAATGTCGGCAAAACGCTTGATGTGTTTGCGCAAGTCTTTCGTTTTGAAATTCCAGATTTCGTTTGTGGATCGGCGGCAGAGGCGGATATTGGCAAAATCGCAGACCATCCACAGGTCGGGGATTTCATCTTCAGGCAAATGCCGCATGTAGTTTTGAAGCTGGTCAAACGCGGCTTTCAGGTCTTTGCCGCGCGATTTCATTTCAATGGCAATTTGCCCTTTCCAGAGATAATCAATGTATCCGGTTTTTCCGGCTGTCAAAGGAACTTTGAACTCGAAATCGCCTGTAAGCGCGGGGTCTTCCACACCGAACACGCGCAGAAAGTCCATTTCAAAGGTTTGCGCTTCGGCTTCTTCGTTATGCGCGTCTTTCCAGCGTTTTGAAAAGGCAACGGCGTTGGCCTGTATTTCGTCCCACGACAATTTCATGTATAAATCCCCGCTTTCCTCATACGGGTATTTTACAGAAATTTTTCAGCGGCGGCATGAAATACGCATGGCATGAGGTAGCGTCTTTACACGGCTTGTAACCCTTAGACCGATTCCTTGCGAATTGAGATTTGATACTTTTCACGTAATAAGTCTGCGATTTTAGAATAAGGCGTCGGCGGTCTTCTGCGGCGTAAAGTAACTATCTCGTTCATCCACACCCTCTTGCGCCGCCGCGCTACGAATCGGTATGAAATATCCGGGCTCTGCTAAAACTGAATGTTAAACGCGCGCAGCGCCCAGCTCAACACTGTTCCAACGGCGATTGCGAAAGGCGCTATAAACGCCGCGATTACGAATGCCCGTTTAACGCCCTGTTCGCGGATAATCATAAGAAAACTGGCGATGCAGGGAACAAAGAGAGTGATTGTCGCCAGACTGACAACAATCTGACGTCCGTCAAGCATGCCTTCTCTCGCCATAGCGTACAGCCCGGCCGCGCCGTAATCGCGGCGCAAAAAACCGAGCAGAAAAATGCCCGAGGCTTCCATCGGCAGATGCAACAGGCCCGCCATAATAGGCTCCATGCCGCGATGTATCCACGTCATCAGGCTCTGTCCCGCAATATGCGCTTTATCCAGTGTAAAAAGTATCAGCGTACCAAGAAGGAAAAGAGGTACGGCTTCCTTCAGATACCACTGAACGCGATACCACGTTTTGAGGGCGACGTTTTTCAACTGCGGCGTACGAACAGGAGGAATTTCAAAAATGAATTCGCTTGGCCGACCGCGAATGACTTTTGACGCAAGCCAGCCGACCAGAAGGAGTTGAGAAGCAACAACGGCAACGACGGTCAACACCGCCGCAACTGAATACCCTGAAGCGATTCCCAGCATCACGCCAAGCTGCGCGGAACATGGAATGCCCAGCGCCAGCAGCAATGTGGCAATCAACCGTTCCCGTTTAGAACTTAGAATGCGCGCGGACATGACAGCCATTGTGCAGCAGCCGAAACCCAATACCATCGGCAGCACGGCCTTGCCGTTAAGCCCCATTATGCGCATCAGCCGGTCGGAAAGTATTGAAAGACGCGGGAGATAGCCGCTGTCCTCCAAAAGTCCGAAGGCGATGAAAAACGCGCCCACAACCGGCAGTACGATTCCTATGGCGTAGGAGACGCCCATTGAAATCAGGCCGTACTTGCCTACCAGCAGGTCAAACATAAAGCCTTCCGGGATAATCGCCTGAAAAAACGGAACGATGTATCGACCGAAAAGAACTTCCTCGATAAGCCCTACAATAAGCTGCGCTCCCGTATAGCCGACAAATTCATACAGTAAAAGCAGTACGCAAATCAGAATCGGAATGCCTGTAGCGGGGCGGCGCGAAAGAACACCCAGATCGCGGGCAAAGCTCCGGCTGACGCGGAGCAGTACTCCCAGAGGAACAATGACAGGAGCGATAAAGAACAGAAAATGAATAAGGCCTGGAATTATGCCGAGTTGAAAATGCCCGTCCTGCTCGATGCCGCCCAGAATCTCGCGCAGCGGATTCGAGCCGGTCGGCGCCTGAAACGCGGGCATAACAGCGTTAAGCCATGTTTCCGCTCTTTCCAGAAATAACTTATAAGGCGTGGTCAGCCCCAAAAACGCGCCGATTTCATTCCATATAAAAATCAGCGTCCCAAAAACCAGCAAACCCGTCCATAGTTTTATGGAAAATCTTTCGGTTTTAACAGCAGGCGTTTCCTGTTTCTTTTTGAAAGAATCGACGGCGTCTTCCATAAGAGGCTCGCGGGCGTCGCTTATTGCGCGTACCGGATTTCCTCCGGAGGCCTGATACCCGTCGATCCATTTTTCCAGGCTGCCCAACCCCGTGCCAAAAGTTTCGGCTATGGTTTTATTAAAGTCGCGGTTTTTTTCCGCCAACCATTCCACAGCGAGAAGGGCGGGTTTCGGAAGGTCTTCGATAGGCGGAACGGCCTTTTTTTCAGCAAACCGTTCGGCGACAGGATTATTCGGCCTGTCTTTAGCGCTAATAATCGCGTTAAGCAGACGCTTTTTTCCCCTGGAATAGATGGCGACCGTTTCCACGACGGGAATGCCGAAAAGCTCCGAAATGCCGTCGCCGTCAATGAATATGCCGCGGTCTTCGGCTTCATCGAGCATATTCAGGACAAGCACCATTGGAACGCCGAATTCGGCAAGCTGCGAAGTAATCAGCATCGTGCGGCGCAGGTTCTTTGCGTCGGCAACCTGGACGATGATGTCCGGCTTTTCACGCAGCAGGATTTCGCAGGTGACGCGTTCATCTTCGGATTGCGGGACAAGACTGTTTACGCCGGGCGTGTCCACCACTTCGTAGTCGCGTCCGTCCAGGTGCATGTGTCCGCGTGAAACCTCGACCGTCGTGCCTGGAAAATTCGAGACCAGCACATAGCTGCCCGTCAGAATCCTGAATGTAACGGATTTGCCAACGTTCGGATTTCCTACAAGGACAATTTTTCCGGACACGGATCCGTTTTCCGCATTAACCATTATCGATACGCCTCAATAAGCCAAACCTATAATAATATCATAAGTCTACGATTGACATTGCACAGGCATATGGATATGTTTTGTAGATTATGGAATTAAGCGCCTCATCTTTTCCGGATTCGGCGCGGGAAATCGCGTCCCCTGTTACGCAATGGTATGCGCTTTATACCCGCAGCCGGTTTGAAAAGAAGCTATTGTGCGAACTGGCATCGCGGCAGGTAGAAGTATTTCTCCCCATGCGTGAGATTCTCAGCCAATGGAAAGACCGTAAGAAAAAAGTCTGGGTTCCTTTGTTTCCAGGATATATATTCGTAAATCATGAGGATACGCCCGAAAATCGTTATCGTATTTTAAATATTCCGGGCGCGGTTCAGTTTGTCAGCGTCTGCGGCCGCTCCAACCCGGTTCCTGAAGAACAGATCATGGCAATAAGACGTTTTCTTGAAACCGGTTTGCCGTTTGATCCATATCCTTATATAAAGGTAGGAACCCAGGTCGAGGTAATAGCCGGCCCCCTTAAAGGAATCAGGGGAATACTGGTCGAAAAACGCGGCAAGTTCCGTTTTGTTCTTCAGGTTGATATGATCAGGCAGTCCATTTCAATGGAAATAGACGCTTTGGACGTTCGTCCGGCTTAACACGGATATTTCATAGGGTTGAAGAGTATGACTGATTACTATAATGAATTCGCGCCGCAGGAGTTTATTGAGCCGGCGATCCTGAAATCCACCCTGTACCATCTGTCCGAAGGAGTCGTCGTCGCGGATCCGGAAGGCCGCTTTTTACTCTGCAACCAGACCGCGCAAAAACTGCTGCAAGCTGCCGCCGGCGTCGATACGCCCCGGATGTGGTCCGATATAAACGGGTGCTGTAAGGCCGACGGTCTGACGCCGTACACGCCGGACGAGATGCCCGATGTCCGCGCCGTTTCCGGAGAAGATGTATCCGTCGAAATGTATATCCAGGGCGAACAAAGCCCTTCTGGCTTCTGGATATCCATGCGGGCGAACCCGCTGTACGGGGAAGGAGGCGAAATACGCGGCAGCGTCGTGGTGTTTAACGACATTTCGCGAAAGGTAAAACGCGATACGCGTCTGCGGATTCTTACCGGCGCGGTGGAACAGACAGCCGACAGCATTATTATCACCGACCGCGGCGGCTTGATAGAGTATGTCAACCCGGCATTTGAAAGCACTACCGGTTACAATCTTGAAGAATTGAAAGGTCTTACGCCGCGCATTCTCAATTCAGGCGTTCACGACCGGATGTTTTATGAAAACCTCTGGGTCACGATTCTTTCAGGAAAAGTATTCCGGGCTACAATGGCCAATAAGAAAAAGAACGGCGAAGTATTTTACGCGGAACAGGTCATTGCTCCCATGTGGGGGCTGACCGGGTACATTACGCACCTTGTTACGATTTTCCGTGACGCTACGGAACAACGAAAATTGCGTGAACAGCAGTTCCAGATGGGGCTGGCGCGCGCGATTCAGCAGCAGTTTTACGATACGCCCCCGCCGCGCATTGAAGGCTTCGATTTTGCCGCGGCGGCTTTTCCAGCCGACGCGATAGGCGGGGATTATCTGGACTTTGTTTCCATGCCCGGAGGCTGCATCGGATTTGCCATAGGTGATGTTTGCGGACATGGCATCAGTTCCGCGCTTCTGATGGCCGGGCTGCGCGCTTATATAAGAGCTTTCGCGCCCATTAATAAAAACCCCGCTGAAATTTTCACCCAAACCAACAACGTCCTGATTTCCGACATGGGGAGCGATAAATTTGTCACGCTGATTTACTGCCGGCTGAATCCGTCGTCACGGTCAATGGCCTACTGCAGCGCCGGACACACGCCGGGATTTATCCTTGGCCGGAACGGTGAAATCAGGCGCATGCTTGAAAGCATTGACGTGCCGCTCGGGTTTATGGAAGATTACACGTTCACACCCAGCGATGAAATATCACTGGAACCAGGAGACGTACTGGCGCTTTTGACGGACGGAATTGTCGAAGCGGAAAATCCGGGCCAGGAATTTTTCGGCGTGGAGCGAACAATAACGTATATTCGGGAGCATCGCGGGGAAAGCGCAAGCGAAATCGTAAACGGGCTTTACCGCGCTGTTCGCAAGTTTTCCGATGGAATGCCGCAGTCGGATGACGTTACGGCGGTCATCTGCAAGATAACATAAAGCTGATTACCCCGGATATTCCCGAAATGGATTTGCAACTACCTTCATAAATCATTTTCAATATACATAAATCAGAGTTACTCCTATAAACTCTTTGACAATTACGTATAAATGGGAGTAAATATGTTATTGGAGGGCATAATGGAGCGAAAAACCATTGCAAGACCGAATTATTTTGAAAA
>Ga0082212_10000962_pt1 | contig 42353 bp, 36 predicted proteins | sample TergutNt197P3_FD_71548 | JGI IMG/M metagenome (GOLD analysis project Ga0082212, IMG submission 71548) | Neocapritermes taracua P3 segment gut microbial communities from Petit-Saut dam, French Guiana - Nt197 P3 | ecosystem: Host-associated > Arthropoda: Insects > Digestive system > Gut ...
AACATAATCTATATCTCTTTGCATTACACTTCGTGCTCTTACGGCTTGATTGATGTGATGTGACAGTGTCATGTGCTCGGGATCAGCCAGGTTATCTATCTTAAAATGTTGCTGAGCCTTTATTATTCCCTTTTCGGTGAGGGAAGAACTCTTTGCTTTTTCGTCGACAATGACATCGTAATCATGAGCAATTTCATCCATATCAACCTTAGTATCATGCTCGGTGATCCGCATGACCTTTAGGGTTCGAGCAAACCCATCAGCTCTCTCATACAGATCGGTAGATTTCTCTCCAGGTCCTGAGATGATAAGAGGGGTTCTTGCTTCATCTATGAGGATTGAGTCAACCTCGTCAACTATCGCATACTTATGTGATCGCTGCGACTTGTTCGACAGATCGAGGACCATATTGTCTCTAAGATAGTCGAAGCCAAGCTCATTATTGGTACCGTATGTAATGTCTGCTTTATACGCGGCCCTTCGTTCGTCGCCGCTCAAACCATGGACGATAAGGCCTACGGTCAGACCCATGAAGCGGTGTACCTTTCCCATCCATTCGCTGTCGCGGCGGGCAAGGTAATCGTTGACAGTTACTATATGCACGCCTTTTCCCGTGAGCGCGTTCAGATAAGCGGGCATGACTGCAACAAGGGTTTTGCCTTCGCCGGTTTTCATTTCGGCGATCCTGCCCTGGTGAAGTACCGCCCCGCCGATGAGCTGGACCCTGTACGGGCGCTGCCCGAGTACGCGCACGCATGCTTCGCGGACTGCTGCAAACGCCTCCGGCAGCAGGCCGTCAAGAGTTTCTCCGCGTTCCAGCCTCGCTTTGAACTCGCTTGTCTTCGCGCGCAGCGCCTCGTCAGAAAGAGCGTGGAGCTCAGCCTCGAGGCTTTCGATTTTGTCGACTATGGGAGCGAGAGCTTTTAACGCTCTGTCGTTATGGGTGCCGAAGACCTTTGATAAAGCTTGCTTGATCATATTAAGAATCCCTTTTCCTTATATCTGAAGATCTGTGTTTATATGTCTGTTCAACAGTTTATCACATAGTTATGAACAAAAAAAGAAGAATAAGAGCTACGTAAAGAAAAATATGCGCGTACCAAGAGCAAGAACCTCGTAGTTATCGCAACTACAAGGTTCTGCGGTTTGGTGGGGGAAGGTGGATTCGAACCACCGAAGTCGTCGACAACAGATTTACAGTCTGCCCCCTTTGGCCACTCGGGAATTCCCCCACGTATGTTCATCACAAACCAGTTGTACTAATTGTGTATGATAGTAGAACGAACGCTCTTTGTCAACACAATTCTGAATGAAAAACCTGGAGCTCCCGGTCGGACTCGAACCGACGACCTGCTGATTACAAATCAGCTGCTCTACCAACTGAGCTACGGAAGCATTTCCCGAACGATAGCCATGATAGCAAACGACTTGATTTTTGTCAATATAATTAGGCGTGTAAAATATAACCGTTCACAAAAATGTTTGAATGTGCTAAAATTCAACACACAACAGTATAATATAAACAGTCAGGAGCTGAAAGTAATGAACGATCTGAGAAATGACTACTCCGTACTTGAAAAGCTTGAGCTCGACCTGCCTCCTATAGGCGTTAAGTACAGTTTTTTCCGCCCTGAAGCGATTCCGCAGCTCGACACAGCGCTTAACCTTTCGCTATGCGAAATGCTCAGGCTTGCGCAGTCTGACAGCCGAAGTTTTTATATCTCGAAAGAAAACAACGAGACTTGCGTTGGGAAAATCATACTTGGCATGGATAACTTCACTCCGTTTGAAAAGAGCGGTCAAATCGGCGAGGGGCTCAAAGTATTTGAGGAAGCGCGCTGTAATCAGCATTTCTACCAGTTCGTGCCCCGGCTGGACGAGGCCACGGCGAACTATGTAACATTTTCACCTGCTGCGCTTCTCACATACGAACCCGACGTGCTTGTTATCAGCGCAGCCCCCTCGCAGGCCGAAATCGTTATGCGGGCAATGACGTACTCGACAGGCGAGATGTACAAGTCCTCCTGCACTCCAGTAATGGGCTGCGCCTGGCTCCTTGTCTATCCATACAAGTCCGCAGAGGTCAATTTCGTAATACCCGCATTTGTCCACGGGCTTCACGGCAGAGAGCTCTACCCTGCCGATACGATCCTGATCGGTATACCGTACAGGTGGATACCGGCTATACTCGCAAATCTTGCACGCATGCCTCTTCATCTTGAAGGTCACAAGGGCAAAGCTGAGTACCACGCGGAGTTTGAAGGCATTCTGGCTGATTTATCTGAACGAGCGAAGAACCCCTGATTCCGGGAAGCTTTACAGCGCTATTAGTAAATAGTGCATATTTTTCTTATCCTCACGGCAGAAAACTTTGCCGTAATTTTCATCATGCAGCTTTTATTCTTCTTTTTTTGTTCATAACTATATGATAAAATACCTGATTGAAGCCATAACCAGGGGGATAGATGACCATGATCAAACAGGCATTATCGAAAGTTTTCGGTACGCATAACGACAGGGAGCTCAAAGCGCTCGCGCCTTTAGTTGATAAAATCGAAGGGCTTGAAGCCGGATTTCACGCCCTTACTGATGAAGCGCTGCGCGCAAAAACCGGCGAGTTCAAAGCGAGGCTATCAAACGGAGAGACTCTCGACGACTTGCTGCCTGAAGCATTCGCAGCAGTCCGCGAGGCCTGCGTTCGCGTACTGGGCCAGCGCCCGTACAGAGTCCAGCTGATTGGCGGGGCGGTGCTTCACCAGGGGCGCATCGCCGAGATGAAAACAGGCGAAGGAAAAACCCTCGTTGCCGTCATGCCCGCATACCTGAACGCGCTCACCGGCAACGGCGTGCATATAGTAACCGTCAACGATTATCTCGCCCGCCGCGACAGCGAATGGATGGGCAAAGTCCACCGCTTTATGGGCCTAAGCGTCGGCCTTATAGTCCATGGCCTGAGCGGCGACGAGCGCCGCGCGGCGTACGGTTCGGACATCACATACGGCACAAACAACGAACTCGGTTTCGACTATTTGCGTGATAACATGGCTCTGTATAAGCAGGATATGGTCCAGCGCGGACATGTTTTCGCAATAGTGGACGAAGTAGACTCTATACTCATCGATGAAGCGCGCACCCCCCTTATCATTTCCGGGCAGGGCGACGAGTCCACAGACATGTACACAAAGGTCAACGACTTTGTCGTGCGGCTGAAGAAAAAAGTATATGCCTCCATGGACGAAAAAGCTCAGGAAGAGGAGAATCTTGACGCGGACTATGTCGTCGACGAAAAGGCCCGAACCGCGTCTCTCAGCGCGCGCGGTATCGACAAGGCAGAGAAGCACTTCGGCCTTGAAAATCTGTCCGATCTCGAGAACAGCACGCTCTCCCACCATATCAACCAGGCTTTGCGAGCCAACGGAATAATGCAAAGAGACGTCGACTATGTCGTAAAAGATGGAGAAGTCATAATCGTCGACGAGTTCACAGGGCGTCTTATGCTGGGCAGGCGATATTCGGAGGGCCTCCATCAGGCGATCGAAGCGAAAGAACATGTCGAAGTAGCTCACGAGAGCAAAACGCTTGCGACCATCACTTTCCAGAACTACTTCCGCCTTTACGCAAAGCTCTCGGGCATGACAGGAACGGCGCTCACCGAAGCTGAGGAGTTCGGCGCCATCTACAATCTGGACATACTGGAAATCCCTACGAACAAGCCCCTGATTCGCGCGGATAACGCCGACATCGTATATAAGTCTGAGGACGGTAAATACAGGGCAATTATAGATCAAATAGAGGAATGCAATAAGAAGGGACAGCCGGTGCTGGTCGGCACAGTCTCGATCGAAAAGAGCGAGCATCTGTCGTCAATGCTGAAGAAGCGCGGCGTCGCGCATAATGTCCTGAACGCAAAGCAGCACGATAAGGAAGCGGAGATCGTAGCGCAGGCAGGTAAAGTCGGAACCGTGACCATCGCGACGAACATGGCGGGGCGCGGAACCGACATAATGCTTGGCGGCAATCCGGAGTATCTCGCGAAAACCGACCTGAAGAAAGCCGGATATACGGATGAGTTGATTGCGGAAGCGACAGGTTACGCTGAGACGTCTGACGAAGATATAATCGAAGCGCGGAAAATGTTCGCCGAGAGGATGGAAAAGCACCGCGAAATCACACAGGTCGAAGCGGAAAAGGTGAAGCAGGCGGGCGGCCTTTTCATACTCGGCACAGAACGCCATGAGGCGCGCCGTATCGATAACCAGCTGCGCGGACGCGCCGGCAGGCAGGGCGACCCGGGCGAAACCCGTTTCTATCTGGCTCTCACCGACGATATCATGCGGCTGTTCGGATCCGACAGGATCATGGGCATGATGGACACTCTCGGGATGGACGAGGACACGCCGATAGACCGGAAAATGCTCTCAAACGCCATTGAGACGGCGCAGAAAAGGGTTGAGAGCCGCAACTTCCAATCCAGGAAGAATGTTCTCGAATACGACGACGTCATGAACAAACAGCGTGCGCTTATATACGACCAGCGCAGAAAAGTACTCGACGGCGACGACATCCGCCAGAGCATCCAGTCTATGGTGTCCGAGGTCATCGGCACATCGGTGAACTCAGGATTCGGAAGCATGGAGCGCCTGACCGAACAGGAGCAGCTTACGGAGGCATTAACTCCGTTTGAAAGCCTGTTCCTGAGAAAGCGCGAGATCAAACTCCCCGAAGCAGGCTTCGGCAGAGACGAGCTTGTCGAGGTTCTTGAGGCGAAAGCAAAGAACGTTTACGCCGCGAGAGAGGCTGAGTTCGGTTTAGTGCCCAACAGCGACGTCGCGGTCATGAGGGAACTCGAACGCGTTATCATGCTGCGAGTCGTCGACGAATACTGGATGGAACATATCGACGCCATGGAGGAACTGCGCGACAGCGTGCGTTTGCGCGCTTACGGGAACATTAATCCTGTGGACGAGTACAAACGCGACGGTTTCGACATGTTCGAGGCCATGATCGGCGGAATAAGAGAAGAAGTCGTGCGCCGTGTGTTCACTGTCCGTATCAAGAAGGAAGAGACGCTTAAGCGACAAGGCGTCGCGAGGAATATAAACGCCTCCGCGCAAAATGCGGGGGGCGACGATTCAGTGAAAAAGCAGCCTGTCCGGAAAGGCCCGAAAATTGGTCGTAACGACCCCTGCCCGTGCGGCAAGCTGCGCCCCAACGGTCTACCCATGAAATACAAGGACTGCTGCGGACGCGGCGCGTAGCCATGACTATGCCGTTTTTAGAAAACACTGTTCAGAACGTTGTATATATGACCACGCCCGGCATTACTGCGAAACATGCATTTACGACACGGCGCGGCGGAGCCAGCAGCGGAGCGTTTTCCTCGCTCAATCTCGGAATGAACCTTGGAGATGATCCGGGATGTGTGAGGGAGAACTATGCGATCCTGTGCGGTGCGCTGGGCATAGACTCCGACTGCATAGTCCGCTCAGCTCAGGTACATGGACGCAACGTACGTATCGTGGCATCCTCAGATCGCGCCGCTTTGTTCCAACCTCCTGCTTGCGAAGCTGACGCAATGATCACCTGCGAACCCGGAGTAGCCCTGATTATTTACACAGCGGATTGCGTTCCGATCCTGCTGCATGACCCTGTTCGCGGGGTTATCAGCGCTGTTCACGCAGGCTGGCGCGGCTCAGCCGCTGATATATGCGGCGCTGTAGTCGAAAGGATGAAGGGTGAGTTTGGCTGCGTACCTTCCGACATTCGGGCGGCAATCGGTCCATGCATAGGCGGATGCTGCTATGAAATCGGCGCCATGGTCTGTGACATGCTCCGCACTGCTCTCGGGAGCGAAGCGGAACACTGTGTTACAGCAGGGCTTAATGAAGGCAAATATATGGCGGATCTCGGTGAAGCAAACCGCTGTCTACTGCAGAAAGCCGGCGTAACAGATATCTCGATGTCGCGCGAATGCACAATGTGCAGCAACGAGAAATACTGGTCACACCGTTACACAGGGGGCAGCCGGGGCAGCCAGGCAGCGCTGATACTACTATAACACTCTGCACTCTGCACTCTGCACTCTGCACTCTGCACTCTGCACTCTGCACTCTGCACTCTGCACTCTGCACTCTGCACTCTGCTCTCTGCACTCTGCTCTGTGTATAAAAGACCTCAGCCTCTCCTCTCTCCCATGCGCTCTGCACACGCTCTTTCTACTATGAACTTTTACTACCGAAGGGAGTACACCGTGACCAAACGCACACTTGCGCTGATACTTGTCATGATGCTCCTATCCTCCGCTTTACTGCTGCAGGGATGCTTGCAAGAACTGCCTGCGGAGACTGAAACGCCGGAAACGAATTCGCCTCCGGTTTCAGAAGAACCGCCGGATGAATCCGTAAGCGCTCCTGTTCGCAGGGGGTTGTTTACGCTGAGATATGATCCTGAAAGCACCGTCAACCCCATAACAGGTATGAGCAGCAGTAATATCCTTCTTGCTTCGTTGTTATATGAGAGCTTGTTCTCGCTTGACGCGAACCTTGACGCGGAACCTGTATTATGCGACGCCTGGTCTGTTGAAGATAATCTCACCTATACGTTTAGTATAAAGCCCGACGTCGCGGCAAGCGACGGCTCCACGCTTACCGCAAGCGATGTGGTGTATACTTTGACACAGGCTTCACAGCACGGGCGTTTCGTCAACCGCCTTAAAAACATTGACAAAATCACATCCGAAGACGAACTGTCCGTCACCATAAAGCTGAAATCACCGAACCGCCGCTTCATTCGCCTGCTTGACATCCCCATCATTAAGAGCGGCTCCATCAACGACCGTATACCGCCCGGTACCGGCCCGTATGTCTTTGCCAATCCTGATGCTTTGCGCCTTGAACGCTTCTCCGGCCACAGGGACTATCAGGACCTGCCCGTTACTGCGATTCTGCTGAAAGCCTGCGGCGACGAGGAAGCTGCGGAGCTCTTCGAAGACGGGCAGCTGTCTCTGTTATGGGACGATCCTGCGGATACTTATGAGATCAGACTCAACCGCGTCCACGAGAAGCGTTACTATGATACGACCGCACTTCAATATATCGGCTTCAATACCCGTTCGGTAGTGCTGAAGGAGCCTGATGTACGCAGAGCAATTGGCGACGCGGTCGACCGCGAGTATATCGTCGGGGAGATACTTCAGGGGCAGGCGCTGGCTGCAGGGTTGGCGCTGTCTCCTTCGTATAATCTCTACGACGCCCGGTGGCAGCGTGATGACGTGGATCAGCAGCGTGAAATGTCGGCGTTACTGGCCCGCGCCGGTCTCGAAGATTATGACGACGACTCATATCTGGAGTACCCCGACGGAGACGGCGGCTTTATAAGCTTTTCCCTTGACTTTATTGTCAACATTGAAAATCAATACAAGGTACGCGCGGCATATATGATAGCTGAAACTCTGATGCGAACCGGTATCCTCGTGAATGTTCGCGAGCTCTCCTGGGATAACTTTATCGGCGCGCTTCAATCGGGCTCATTCGACATGTACTATGGCGAAGTCGTACTCAGCGCGGATTTTGACCTTTCCGCGTTATTACTTCCGGGCAGCTCCCTGAATTTCGGAAAAACCGGGAGCTCTGAGTATGCGCAGCTAATTGCAGACTTTCTTGGCGCTTCGTCCGCCGCTGATGAACAGGCAGCCGCGAAGGAATTATGCGATACAATACTGCGGAGCGCGCCGTTCGTGCCGGTATTATACAAGAAGTATGCCGTTTATACGCCTATGGGCGCGATATCCGGCGCCGCTCCGAGCCAATCGGGCGTGTTTCATACAATAAAGGACTGGACTATCGACTTAACGATGCTTTCGTAGAGGGCGGGTGAACATTAAGATGCGCGTATACCGGTGCTTCACTGAAAAGCGGGAGGGTTTCGACGTCGAAGCCCGGTCACTTTTACGTGACGTCCGTGACTTTCTCGGAATAAACGGCGTTGACTCTGTCAGGGTACTGTGCAGATACGACGTTGAGGGCGTCACGGATGACGCCTGGTTAAGCGCGCGCGAAACGGTGTTTTCAGAGCCTCAGGTCGATTATGTATACGACGAAGCCTATCCATTGTATAATTCGCAGTCCTTGCAGGGCGACGCTGCGTCTGCGAATGCTGCCGCGCGTACGCTCACCGTTGAGGCTTTACCGGGGCAGTACGATCAGAGAGCCGACTCCTGCGCGCAGTGCATAGAACTGCTGTCGCAAGCAGGCCGCCCTCTGGTGAGAACCGCAAAGGTATACATCTTCAACGGAGACGTCAGCGATACTGATATGGACAGGCTGCGTTCCTATCTGATAAACCCTGTTGAATCCAGGGAAGCGGAATCCTCAAAACCTGAAACGCTGGCTGCCGCATACGCCAAGCCGCCGGGAGTCGAAATCCTTCACGGATTTACTTCTGCGCCTACCGGCGGCAGCGGCAGCCTGGCTGACTATGCGGAGCGCTTCAATCTCGCAATGGACATGTCCGATCTTTGCTTTATACAGTCACATTTCCGCGAAGTTGAAAATCGCGACCCGACAGCAGCCGAGCTGCGCATACTGGACACATACTGGTCCGATCATTGCCGCCATACGACGTTCAACACACATCTGTCAATTGATTCGATCGACGACCCGGCTGTAAGCGCGGCATATGACGCCTACCTGGCTGTCAGGCGAGAGGCGTACGGCGGCAGCGCGGATGAACGTGCTGTGACGCTGATGGACATTGCTACGTTAGCGGCAAAGGCTCTGCGCGCAAGGGGTCTTATGCAGAACATCGACGTTTCGGATGAAGTGAACGCCTGCTCCGTGCATGTTGAAGCCATGGTGAACGGAGTGGCGGAAGACTGGCTCCTGATGTTCAAGAACGAGACTCACAATCATCCCACTGAGATCGAACCTTTCGGGGGCGCCGCAACATGCATAGGCGGCGCTATACGAGATCCGCTCTCCGGAAGGGCGTTCGTGTATCAGGCTATGCGCGTTACAGGCTCCGGGGATCCTCGCGCCTCAATCAGTGACACAGTACCCGGCAAACTCCCGCAGCGCAGAATATCGCTGGGTGCTGCTCAGGGGTACTCTTCATACGGAAATCAGATAGGCCTTGCGAGCGGCCTTATCCACGAGATCTACCACCCTGGATATATAGCGAAACGAATGGAACTTGGCGCAGTAACAGGAGCTGTCAGAGCGTCCGGCGTGTTAAGGCTGGCGCCGGAACCGGGCGATAAAGTCATTCTGCTCGGCGGCAGGACAGGGCGCGACGGGATCGGCGGCGCGACAGGTTCATCGAAAATGCACACTTCACAGTCTGTTGTGACGATGGCTTCGGAGGTGCAAAAAGGAAACGCCCCCGAAGAACGCAAGATCCAGAGGCTGTTTCTTGATCCTGAAGTGGCCGCAATGATAAAACGATGCAACGACTTCGGCGCAGGCGGCGTCTGCGTAGCTGTCGGCGAACTTGCCGACGGGCTCGATATCGACCTTTCGCTTGTGCGGCTGAAGTATGACGGGCTTGACGGAACTGAAATAGCAATATCAGAATCCCAGGAACGCATGGCAGTGGTTGTTGCTCCCGGGAATGTGTCAGGATTCATCGAAAAAGCCGCGGGAGAGAATCTGGAAGCGTATGTTATAGCGGAAGTGACGGATTCGGAGCGTATGATAATGCGCTATGATGGAGAGGTCATCGCAGATCTGTCACGCAGTTTTCTATCCTCAAACGGCGCCGCAAAAGCTTCCTCTGTCCGAGTCCCTGTTCAGGGCATAACTTCTAACCCTGTCCCCGTTCAGGGCGCAACTTCTAACCCTGTCCCCGTTCAGGGCGCAACTTCTAACCCTGTCCCCGTTCAAGGCATAACTTCTGACCCTATCCCTGTTCAGGGCGTATCTCCTGCGCTTGTACCCGCGCCGGACGCCGCTTCCGACGGAGCATCTGCTCGCGGCGCGGCTTCTCCCGGACTCTCTCCGGATTCCGTTTCAAGCCGGTTTACCGCGCTTGTACGAGATCTGCGTTTCTGCTCGCAGCGCGGGCTATACGAGATGTTCGACGGCACAGTCGGCGCATCAAGCGTGCTTATGAAGAACGGAGGAAAAACACAGACAACGCCGGTACAGGTGATGGCTTCCCTTCTCCCTGCCGGTTTTTATGATCTTAAATCAGAAACTTCCACCTGCTCCGTAATGTCTTACGGCTTCGACCCGTATCTTTCGTCTGAGAATCCCTTTGCAGGCGCACGAGCCGCCGTCGTCACATCCGTCGCAAAGCTCGTTGCAGCTGGATGCGACCCGGATAAAGTCTATCTCACATTTCAGGAATACTATGAGAAATTACGCAATGACCCGCTGCGCTGGGGAAAGCCCTTCGCTGCGCTGTTGGGCGCTTTTGAAGCTCAAATGGGGCTGGAGCTCGCCGCAATCGGCGGCAAGGACAGTATGTCAGGATCGTTCAACGACATGGACGTCCCGCCGACGCTGGTGTCGTTTGCGGTCGCTCCGAATGACGCCTCGCGCGTTATCTCTCCGGAGTTCAAAGAAGCCGTGCACGACGTCGTGCTTATTGAATCGACTGACGATCTCCCGGTACTAAAAAATATATGGCGGCGTCTGCATAAGCTCATCACGGATAAAATCGTCGTCTCAGCATGGGCTGTGACCGAAGGCGGCGCTGCTGAAGCAGTGTTCAAGATGGCTCTTGGAAACTCGATAGGTTTCGAGGCTGCCCCCGGGCTTGATCCCGAACACCTGTTCGCCTGCTCGCCGGGCGCTATAGTAGCAGAGATATCTGACAGCGCCGCTTTCGCGGCAATGGCCTCCGATATCGTGTCGGGGATAACACCGGAGCCTGTGCAAGCAGCTGTGTCAAAATCCGCTCAGGTGTCCGCGTCGGGGACTTCTGCTACAGCCGCTTCAACACCCTCGCAGAGAACCGGCGCGGCGCTCAGCGCTCTTCCTATTGGCCGCACTATTGAGGAGCCGCTCATCATTGCCGGAAACGAAACCATCGGGCTTCTGTCTCTCAGGGATGAATGGGAACGCATTCTGATCAACGTGTACCCGACAGCGTCCGGCGACGAAGGAACTGTCCGTCAACTAAGTTATGATCACCGCCCGGTTGAACCGGCTTCAGAGCGCTTCGGAAAGCCCCGCGCGCTGATTCTGGCCTTTCCCGGTACAAACAGCGAAATCGACGCAGCGCGAGCCATTTACCGCGCAGGCGCCGCTCCACGAATCATAGTAATAAAGAACCTCACGCCGCAGGTGCTGGAGTCTTCGCTGAATGAGGTTGCGGAAGCTATCCGCAAAAGCCAGATCATAATACTCCCGGGCGGATTCTCGTTTGGCGACGAACCCGACGGTTCAGCGAAGTTCATCTCCGTATTCTTCCGTAATCCGCTTATATCCGACGCCATCCATGAACATTTGAAACACAGGGACGGCCTTATGCTCGGTATATGCAACGGGTTCCAGGCTCTTATAAAGCTTGGCCTTGTTCCGTTCGGTGAGATCGTGCCTCCCAACTCAGGCAACCCGACTCTGACGCACAATCTTATCGGCAGGCATCAGGCAGGGTATACGCACACGCGGATCGCTTCCGTAAACTCTCCGTGGATGAGCAAGTGCAGCGTCGGCGATATTCACACAATAGCCATCTCCCACGGTGAAGGCCGGTTTATAGCGTCGGACGAAATTCTGGCCGGACTAGCGGCGCGCGGGCAGATTGCCACTCAGTATACCGGCGCAGACGGTATACCCGGAATGAGCACGTCAGTCAACCCGAATGGTTCTGATATGGCCGTGGAGGGCTTGTTCAGCCCGGACGGCAGAGTTTTCGGGAAGATGGGCCATACCGAGCGGGCCGGTCAGTATGTTGCGCGGAACATATACGGAAACAAACGCCAGCTCATTTTTGAAGGCGGCGTCGATTACTACAGATAGAAGGAGTTTTGTAAACATGACAGACAGAAATCTCATCGACATGGCAGCGGAGGTCCTGAAGAACTCGTACTCGCCGTATTCCCGCTTCAAAGTCGGCGCGGCGATAGAGTGTTCCGACGGCTCGATCTATACAGGGTGTAACATTGAAAACGCCGGGTACAGGGCGACGATATGCGCTGAAGCGTCTGCTGTCGCAGCCGCCGTATCGGCAGGCAGGCGTGAGTTCAAGCGCATCGCCATCATTTCCGAAGGCAGCGCGTACTGTTTTCCGTGCGGCGTATGCCGCCAGATGCTGTATGAGTTCGCTCCGGACCTGGAATTGCTTTGCGCAAGGGCGGACGGGAGATATGTCAGTTACCCGTTGAAGTCGCTTCTCCCGATGGCTTTCGGACCGGAACACCTTGGGGACGGTTAAGTCTGGTACTTATGTGGTTACTGTACAGAGGGGTATCCGGGAGATGCTTTTTTGAGGCTTCTACGAATGTTCCGGGGTATATGAGCAGTGGCTATCGCCTCCTGCTATGAGATCAGCCTCAAAAAAGGCAGTCTCCCGGATACCCCTCTGTACAGTAACCTTACGTGCAGTCACGCGCGCGTGACTGTGCGAACAAAAAGCCGGCGTCCATAGCGCAGAAACGGCGCATTAGAGTGCAGCCGGGATATATAACGCACCCCGGCTTGGCATTCGTGCTCTTGTTTGTGTAATTTTTCAACATATTTGCAATGCAATTGTCATGTTTTTGTAACATAATTTTACTTTACACATCTCTTGTATTTGCTATAATTACCTTCAGGAGAAGCGTTTTACCCTTTTTACTCGCTGTAGCGGCTATGTGGAGGCTTTATTATGGAAGGATTAACAAGAAAATTTGACGTTGTCACAGGCGCAGTCAATACGCGCGAGATCCTTTCCACGGTCTATGAAGCGCTCAGCCTGAAAGGTTACAACCCGGTCAATCAAATAGTCGGATATATCCTCTCCGAGGATCCCACTTATATCACAAATTACAACAACGCGCGCAGCCTTATATGCAAGCTCGACAGGGATGAGCTGCTCCAGGAACTGGTCACATCGTATCTTAACAGTTCCCGCTAGGAGCCGCGTTATTTAAGGCTTTGGTTCTTAAAACTACCGGGGCGGATCGATGATCCGCCTCTTTTTTACTGTTGAGGCCTCCAAAAGCATGCTCCGGATACCCCTCTGAAGTGTAGCACTGCGCATAATTTCACTGAAATTTTTTAAGAAATAGTGTTGACATTAAGGAAACAAGGTGTTACAATTCAGTAACAGTCCGCGAGGAGGGAATACATCTGTGGCTACGGCAACAAGCGAGAAAAGCAAGATACTGGAATACAAGGGGCGCCCCCTGCGAAGGAAAGATAACCTTATTTACTACGGAAGCATGTCGGATAAATATATCATCATGCTTCAGGTTACCGAGTCTAAAGATTTTGAGGATCTCAGCGTTGCTACACGCATTACCGTGCAGCTTCAGCTAACCGATCCGGACCTGAAATCGCGTGACAGGGTCGTAAAGAAGAGTGAAAAGAACAGCTTTTATGAAGCTATTGATGTTGCAGCCGTTTGGCTCGAAAGGGCTCTGGCGGCAGGTTAGCAAGCAGCTCTTCCCTGAAAGGATTCTCATTCATGAACAAACTTCGGAAACCAATACTTATACTTCTGGCTGTGTTAATGACCGCCGGTTTACTAACAGTTGCCGCTTCCGCGAGCGGAACTATGGCCTATGGCGCCGCTACCGTTGCGGGGCCGGCTCTTAATCTGCGTTCCGGTCCCGGCACCACATATGACATAATCACGCAGCTCAACGAAGGCGATATAATTGTTATACTGGAACTTACTAGCAGTGAATGGTATCATATCAACTATCACGGCGTCACGGGATACGTCAATGTTCCGTATCTCCGGGATGTTCTCACCGCAGAGAATTTCAACGCGCAGGGCAAAATCACAGGCGATATGGTCAATCTGCGCAGCAAACCGGCGACTACCGCTGATCTCCTCGGTACATACACGGAAGGCACTGTCATGACCGTCATTGGTATCAACACAGGCTGGTACAAGGTCAAGCACGACGGAAAAACAGGTTACATACGCTCCGACTATATGGATATCATCAGCGGATACAGCTCCTCTGCAGCCTCTGGTTCATCCAACTCCTCATCCGGCGGGTCCCGCTCGTCGCCGGCGCCCGACGCCAATATCGAGCTGGGGCAGCAAATCGTAAACTACGCAATGGGCTACCTCGGTTCGCGGTATGTCTACGGCGGCACTTCCCCATCGGGCTTTGACTGCTCCGGTTTTGTGTCGTATGTTTACAAGAATTTCGGATACAATCTAACGAGGGGCGCGACAAGCATGTACAGAACTAACGGCGTCTCCATTTCAAAATCCGATCTCGCAGTCGGCGATCTCGTATTCTTCTCATCAAACGGCGGCAGCAGCTTGACGCATGTCGGCTTGTACATAGGCGACAACGAGTTCATCCACGCTTCGACGCCCTCTTCCGGCGTCATCATCAGCCGTCTTGACAGCACGTACTACCTTAACGTCTGGTACGGTGCGAAGAGAATCATTACGTCGTGAGTTCCGTGCAAAATTATTAAAGACCTAAACATCGCGCCGCTTCGCAGTTTACGAAGCGGCGCGGTTTTTATCGTTTCCGCTGAATAGGCGATGTAGAATCCTTCCCCGCTGCACTGATCCCCGAACAAAATCACCCACTGGGTGCAGTTGCACCAACCACTATGCCAAGGAGCATATTTAGTGTTGAAGTATTGCCTGTGGGATCGTGATAGATTACCGGGTTACTAAGGCAATATGTGTAGAGGTTGAGACTCGACGGACTCCTAATCTCTCCTCTGTAGACATCCCTCTGCGTGAACCGCCCTGTCTGCGGGCTGTAGTAGCGGGCGCGCAGATAGTAGTTGCGCGTTTCGTCGTCCCAGTATTCGCTGCAGTATCGGAACTGGTTCGTGTCGTCGAGGTAGACGTCGATCAGGTTTCCGAATGGGTCATAATCGTAGCTGATTGTCACTACGCCCCAGGATGTCGTCAGCTGCACGACGTCACCGCGCCCGGCATAGTTGATATAGAATACTGCGATCGGATAAAAGAGGGGGAAACGAAACCCCTTGTCCATCATCGGCGCGATGCGCAATTATTGGGAAGGCAAAATGGATGATCCGATCCACGTTGCTTTTCAGAAGGCGTACAAAAGCAACCACTCCCGCCAACGCTTGGGCAAAAGGATATGTTTTCATTGAGTCCTTTGAATAAATTTAACCAGTCCATATATTTACCTCCATTATTCACATCTACGAATTTTATTAGTGGGTAGCATTTTCATGCTTGCAAGCAGCACATTACAACTGCTTTGCTAAACTGTAACCCATTAAGTGAGGGGTTGACGCAGACGACTTACCATTATCATGAACGACAGCCTCAATTTGATTTCTGCAAGCTGTGTCACAACTCATCAGGGCAATCGCATGAAAATGGTTATGGGTAAGCGGCAATAATGTCTGCCGTGTAGGCCCCGCCGTTTTCGAAAACTTTGATTGGTAGTATCTTTATGTCAGCGCCCGTTTCTGTCGCCGTAATCACGACGACGCCGGATACGTGAGATCCATACGCATATGAAAGCGAGCTTGTGCATATAAACGGATCAACGCCCTCCTATGCGCCCGGCAAGGCTTCTTCAAGCCGGGCACGCTCAGGGGAGCGCTGTTTATCTTTTACCGTTTTTTCGTCTTTCACTTCCGCGAACGGATCGCCGGGCGTCGATGGTTGAGGCGAACAATTTGTACATCCGGAACTCACATGTTTTTCACCTTGTCAATCAGGAACTCTCTGAGCCATGGCCCGACTGAGTGGTCCTTCAACGCAAAATCTATCGTAGCCTCAAGAAACCCGATCATGTTACCGGTGTCATAGCGCCGCCCTTCAAAATCGACAGCAACCATCGCCGACCTTATGCATAACTCACGCAACCCGTCCGTCAGCTGGATCTCGCCCCCGTAGCCGGGAGGCGTGTTTTCCAATATGGAAAAAATCTCTTTCGTCAGTATATATCGACCCAGAATTGCAAACCTGGAAAATGCCTCAGAAGGCTGCGGCTTCTCATTCATGTCCGTCACAGTGTATACCCTGTCTTCGATCATGGCGACCTTCAGAGAAGAGTACTTCGAAATAGCTTCAGGCGCGACCTGCTGTGTGCCTACTGCAGCCGCCTGATACTTCTCAGCGGCTTCTATCAGCTGTTTCGTGACCGGCTTCTCCGCCATCATAAGGTCATCGCCAAGCAGCACCGCGAACGGTTCATCCCCGACGAATCTTTTCGCCCGCCATACAGCGTGGCCAAGCCCTTTGGTTTCCTTCTGCCTCACGTAGAAAATATTGGCAATATCCGCAGAACGGCGCACAGCATCCAGTTCCGAAAGCTTCCCTGCTCTTTCCAGGCTGTCCTCAAGCTCAGGCGTATAGTCGAAATAGTCGTCCATAGCGGATTTCGCCCTGTTCGTAACGATAAGGATATCCTCAATGCCCGACGCGACTGCTTCCTCAATAATGTACTGAATTGCCGGCTTATCAACCAGCGGCAGCATCTCCTTGGGCACAGTCTTCGTTGCGGGAAGCATACGCGTCCCTAAACCTGCGGCAGGAATAACCGCTTTTCTTACTTTCATTCACACATCTCCCAACCGGAATTACTTTATTAAGCCATTCACCCATTCAATCACCGGAAATGCCCGCGAGCGCCCTGCCGATCATACGCGACTTTGGGAAGTATAACAGCAGCGGCAGGCCCGCGGCAAACATTACCACAGCTTCACCCAGCCCGACCTGAAGTCCGCTTACAAGAAACGCTGAAAGAAAAGGCCGCGTATTGCTAGCTTCATTTGCGCCGGCTATATAGTACGCAATCAGCGCCCCGATGAACACCGCGTTTATAATAACAGGCGGTAAACACGCCATGGCTTTTCGAAAATTCCCGCTCCGCTTCGACATGCCGATGCGCATAGTGCACAAAGCGGCAAGCAGCGTCGCAGCAGGCCCGACGATCATATCAAGCGGATAAGGGCTGAACAGATTCGATATAATGCAGCCCGCAAACAACCCCCAGACTGAAAGCGGAACAAAGAACGGTAAAACGCACAGCGCTTCTGCTATGCGAAACTGCACAGGGCCGAATCCTATGAAGCTAAGCGATATCGTAAGCGCAGCATACAGCGAACCTGTCACGCCGGCAAAAGCGATTTTACGAATCAGTTTCCCCGGCATGCTACCCTCCGTTCCGGTTGCCACCGGTGCAGCCATCGCTGTTAGCGCGGCCATTGCCTCCGGTGCAGCTGTCGCTTCTTTCGCAGCCATCGCCCCCGGTGCAGCTGTCGCAGCTTTCGCGGCCATCGCCTCCGGTGCAGCCTGATATAAGAATCATTGCGAACCACGGAATGACGGCATGCAGCCGCAATAAGACTGCCGGTAAAGACCGTACTGCTTTGAAAGCTCAATCGATCGCTTATACCCGTCGCGCTTTTTAAAATCTGAATGCAGATACCCGATACCGTATTTTTGCCCAAGCCTTTCTCCGATCTCATTCAAAAGCGCCGCGTTTTTATGCGGGCTTACAGATAAGGTCGTCGTAAAGCAATCGAAGCCCCCGGCTTTTGCGCGAATCGCAGTTTCTTCAAGGCGTATCGAAAAGCACCTTTCGCATCGTTGTCCTCCCTCGGGTTCTGCGGATAATGCCTGCGTTGCTATCTTGAATGCAGCATTATCCTTTGCATACTCCCCGTATTCGAGAACGGTAACGGGATTCGGGTATTCTGCTGCGCTTATCAGCCTTCGAAGTTCACGCTCCCTCTTGCCATACTCTTCCGGCGGTTCGATGTTCGGATTGAAGTAAAAGGCGCTTATCGCGTATCGCGGCGAAAGGTATTCCAGCACATAACTTGCGCATGGCGCGCAGCAGCAATGCAGCAACAGCCTCGGTAATACCTCAGATCCCGCGGCACGCTCAGGTACACTGTCGATAGAAGTACTGCTCTCCATTACTCCTCCGCTGCTCAGTCAATGCCTGATAAGTCAGAAATACTTTTTAATTCTGTCTGTTGCCAGCGTGATGTCCGCGCTTATCGTCATTGTGAATTTTACATTCTCGCGCTCGCTGAACTTTTGACACCAGTCGAAAAAGTCCTCTGTATCCGCGCTAACGTCAGCGTCAATGATTTTCAGAACGCTGTCGATGAAAATATGTGTGATATCGTAGTTAGCGGAGTACAGCCCGCTAATGAACCCCTTTAGAAAATCATACCCGTCGAATTCATAATGAGAAGCTTCAATAAGCCTTACTTTATGCGGGATGTCATATGTCAGCTTTGTCCCTTTTTCGAGACAAACCACGTCTCCGTGCTCCTCTTCAACGGCCTTGTTTACCAGTTCGATGAGCAGCTTCGTTTTTCCCGAACCTTTCAGTCCCATTATTAACTTAACCAACTTAATCAAACCCCTTTCATTATTTATAACCCCAGTATCGAAAACAGATTTTTCTTATACGCCTCGACTCCCGGCTGCCCGAAGGGGTTCACGCCGGAAACCAGCGCAGATATCGCGCATGAGCGTTCAAAGAAGTACGCCAGCGCTCCGAATGACCCGGCTGACAAAGACGGGACAAAAATCTCTGTTACAGGCACGCCGCCGTCGATATGCGCTTTTTTTACAGCCTCCGAAGCGGAGCGGTTCACTTCGTTTATATCCATCCCTGCTATCGCTCCGATTTTATCGTCATGCAGCGCGCCGCCCGGAACCGCCAGTTTCACGCGGGGCTGCTCAAAGGTCACAAATGTCTCCATCAGCGTTCGTTCGCCCTCCTGGATATACTGCCCAAGCGAATGCAGATCGGCTGTATAGTCTGCGTACGCCGGGAAAACGCCGACGCCCTCTTTCCCCTCGCTCTCGCCGAAGAGCTGCTTCCACCATTCGCCTGTGTACCTGAAAGCAGGCTCGAAGCAGGCCAGCATTTCGATCTTCTTACCTTTGCGATACAGCGCCTGCCTGGCCGCAGCGTAAAGGCAAGCGTCCTGAACGCCTGTCTCCAGTTCGTCTTTAGCGCCCGCCATTATCTCATCTATATCGACGCCGGCAACAGCGCACGGAAGAAGGCCTACCACTGTAAGCACGCTGTACCTGCCGCCCACGCGTTCCGGCATTTCAAGACAGGTATACCCTTCTCTGTCCGCCATACCTCGCAGCGGAGACCCCGCTTTATCCGTCGTCACATAGAGTCTCTCTCTCAGCCCCGCTGCTCCGTACTTTGCTTCGAGCATAGCTTTGAAAAACCGGAGGCCAATCGTCGGTTCGATCGTAGACCCGGATTTTGATACGATGTTAACAGAGTAATCCCTGTCCCCGATGAGATCTGTGATTTGCTGCAGGTACTCAGCCGACGCGTTGTTCCCCGCGAAGTATATGTCCGGCGTCTTCTTCGGAAGCATGTTATAGTACGGCGACTTTATGTATTCGATTGCCGCTCGCGCCCCAAGATAAGAGCCGCCTATCCCTATGACTACGAGTGCACCGGACTGCGAGCATATTTTCGCCGCCGCGCTCTTGATCTCCGCGGACAGTTTCGCGTCATACGCCACAGGCAGATCCACCCATCCTGTATCATTCAGCGTTTTAAGTTCGCCGAGAGCTTTTTGCGTATCCACACCGCGCAGTTCCTCCGCGCTCAGAAAATTGAGAGTTCCCTCCGTATTGACCTTAATCACAGCAGCATCCTCCATGCAATAATGTACGCAACGATTGTATCATATCATCATTATATTGGCAATGTGTAAAAAATGTGTAAATGGTGAGATGAATGTTGAAGCGTTACAGTTCAGAGGGGTATCCGGGAGACTGCCTTTTTTGAGGCTGAACTTATAACAGGAGGCGGTAGCCACTGCTCATGTACCCTGGAACATTCGTAGAAGCCTCAAAAAAGCATCTCCCGGATACCCCTCTGAACTGTAACGTAGAAGCTGCTCCATTTGACCGGCTGCCATGACGCTCAACAAGCAGGATACTCCCTCACATCTCTGTGGGGAGTATCCTGATATATACGGATGAAGTCACAAAGTCACAATGTCACAATACCTTTGCTATATCCTGCTCAGACATCCCGAGTCTGAGCATATAACTATCAAGCGCCGCCTCAGTTTCAGGCGCCATCACAGGGCGCGAATAACTGCCCGTCAGGGCCTCCATCCTTCCCCGAATCGACTCATAAAGCTCCTCATTCGGTTCGCCCCGGCTTGTCCCGTGCAGCGAAACCTCGCCGGGCCACGGATCCAGCCGGCATCGCTCCAGCGTATGCTCTGAAAGCATGAAGCTGCCGCCGGTGTTGACAACGTCGCGTATCGCGTCAAATGCAAGCGCCTCATCGTCGACAGGAAGTTTGCTGAAGTAATACCTCATCCGGCTCACGGTTTCAATATCGAGAATGAACTTCTCGAAGCTGACTGTTCCGAATGAGTGAAGCGACCCTGCCGCGTGCATGACAAGATTCGCGCCTTCGCTGAACGACACAAACAGCCCCATAGCCGACTCGACGCCCGCCTGCGCTGTCAGCCCGCCCGCATTCGACATTCCGCCGCCGCTCCTGCAGGCAAACCCGTATCGTTTGGCTAGCAGCGCGCCATACCTCGACTCCTTGTCGAAGCCGGGGCAGGCGTTCGAGACCTTCATATCGCGCAAATCGCTGACCGTCGCCGCGAAGCCGTAAACAACCGGCGTTCCGGGCCTGACAAGCTGAGCGTAAACGTTTGCCCCAAGGATCTCCGCGTTGCATACCGATATGTTCCCTGCAAGTGAAACGGGGCCTGTACCGCCGGCCATCGGGCCCGGGGCGATGATGATAGGCTGCCCGTTCGCCGCGCAGACGTCGATGGTATCCAGTGTACCGCCGCTGATAGCCAGAGGGCTTAGCGTGGATATGAGAGTAAAGCTGCAGGGTTTGCTTATAATTTCGCCGAAAACAATCCGCAGCACATCCATTATGTTCTCCGCCTGGCGGCCTCCGCCGCAGACTGAGAACAGAGCTTTGTCGGAGCGCTTGATAGTTGTGTAGACCATTGCTTCCGCGGATATTGCCGCCGGGATGTCGCACGGTTGAGCCAGGATGCCCCCGTTTATTTGAAACGCGCCGCTCTGCTGAACGATTGCAGTGAGTTTGAGGAAATCGTCAAACGTCGCGCTGCGCACTGTGCCGTCAGTCTCCGCTACGCTTGCGCTTCCGTAACCGGGCGTAATGTAGAGGCTTTGCATATCCATATGGACGTCATACAGAGGATTTCGCGCGAAAACGGTAAACTCTTTCACCGCTGCGTCAACAGCGTCCGTCACCTGCCGTTCGCTGAAGTATGCCCTGTTGCCTTCAACCTTGACCCCGGCCCGGCGCAGTATGTCAAGCGCCTTTTCCGAATGAAACGCTATTCCGATCTCCGCCAGGATCCTTAGTGAGTTTTTATGTATCAGTTCTACTGCCAGTTCGTCATCAGCCGTCATTACGCCACCTCCCTGCTGTTACGCCCGCTATTACGCCCGCTGTTTCGCTCACGCTGCTGTACATTATCGCTCACGTTGCTGCGCTCCCGCTGCGGTATACCATCGTTCCCGCTGTTTCGCCCGCGCTATTACGCTCAAGCTGCTGTACATCATCGCTCCCGCCGCTTTCAGCAAAGCGCCTTCTACAGAACGCGCGCCAGAAACTCCTTCTTTTTCTCTTCGAGCATCGCGAGCTGCGGCTCTGTGAGCTTTGAACCCGGATTAGCACTGAGAATTGCGTCGATCTTGTCTGTGATGCGCTGCATTATTTCCGACCCGTTCGGGTTCTCGCGCTTGCGCGTGAGTATTTCAGGATACCACACCTCGCGGAACCTCTCAAAAGTGTTGTCCGTCATCATATGGTGGCCCGCCGGCCCGACTTCGCGAAGGAGGTCAAGATCGACGTCACCGGTAACTCCCCGCGTATAGCTTTTATACGCGTTGATGAGTTCGTTAGCGTAAACTACAGCTGCCGGACTTACATTGATGCAGTGGTCGTGAAGCCCGATATCATGGATAATATTTGCTTTTGACAGCATGATCGAAAGCAACTGGTATGACAGCTCGCCTGCCGACTGCTGATCCATAGTCCGGACGTCGCTGCAGCCTGCAGTTCCGTAGAACGGCAGATTGTAGTAATCCGCCATCTCGGACGAAGCGGCTACCATCAGGTGAAACTCGGGCGCGGCGTAACTTGCAACCGTAGTCTGCATATCGATTATCGACGGCATGGCCCCCGCTATAAAAGGCGCGCCCTCCCTGACAAGCTGCGTTATAACGAGGCCGGCAAGTATTTCCGCAAAACACTGCGCCAGCGTGGTAACTCTGTCCAGCGGAGCAGTGCCGCCCATCATGCAGTACGGCATATAAACGACCGGGATACCGTTTTCCGCGCATACGTAGAGTTTCTCCGTGCTTTCAAACGGGTGCGTGAGCGGCGGTATAGGCTCGCAGTAATGAAAGATAAACGGCCTGGCAGCCAGCTCTTCCCTGCCGCCCGCGAGCTGCGCCGCAATATCAATGATCTCCTGCAAGGCTCCGACGTCATTTGTGGAGAAGTTGATGGTCTTTTCCATATACTTGCAGGATTCAATGAAACACAGCTGGGACTGGACCTTCGGATCCACGTCGCTGGCAAGGCCGACGGACAAAACGAAGTCTATGTTCTCGCAGTTACTTGCGATCTTGCACATGAGCGCGACGTCTTCAAGCAGCATGGGCCTGGCTGTATTCGTCCTGTAATCAAGGATCTCCGCCATGTCGTTATGGGTCCCGAAATATATGTTGTTGGAGCTGCCGACCGTCATGCGCGGTCTCCCGTCCATTCCGTAAAGAGTCAGCTCTTTCGGTACTTCCTCCAGCGCCCGGGCTACCATGGCGCGGGGGATACGTATAAGCCCGTCCTTATCCGGCAGAACGCCCCGCTCTGCGAACTTGCTAAGGGTACGCTCACCGGAAATACGCATGCCAAGCGTCTCCAGAATGCACAGCGCCCCTTCGTTGATCTTCTCCTTCATATCCCCGGAGAGGATGCTGAAGTTGATGTTTCTTTCGATGTCGTATTTTACTCTGTCTTTCATATTCCATCCAATCTGTCCGCATTGCGCGGCAAGCGGCGCAACCAGCGGACGCTACACTATGGTTCTGCTTTCCTCTATTGTGTCTATTCAGATACCCCGTTCAGGCGCTGCAATTGCATTCTTTTAGCGCAACCAAGGACGGTGGAGCGATCGCGAATTGACGCACGGATGCGTCACTGAGCGAAAAGGAATGCAATGTAGCGCCTGAAGGTAGTGGGTATCTGAATAGACACCCTCTGTTTACCCTCTATTCGCCAAGCCGCAGATACTCGTTTACGCGTTTCTTGTCCATGCCTCCGATGCCGAGATCGTCCAGCGTATAACCGGTCTTAAGCAGATCGCGCTGAAGTATCGCACATGCAAGAGTGATCATCGAATCGATCACCGGCGTCGGGACCCCGAATGCCCGCCCCAGCTGACTGTACACGTTGCACCCAATCGGGATGTCTTCCGTAATGTAGCGGTTCTCCATTGAGAAAGGCCCCGTACCGTATTGTATTGGATCCTGCTGGTCGAACGGTATCAGATAATCCAGCCCCATGTATTCCTGCCCGAGAACGTTCTCGCGGGAGAAAAAGTGCTCTTTCTCATACGGCTGAATACCTACGCCGATCTCCTCGGCGAGCGCGCACTCCTCGCGGTAGAAGCTGTACTGAACTTCTGATATAGCCTCACAGTATGTATGTGAGTAAATAGAGAATTTCGACTTGTCATCGCCGAAAATCCTGCCGAAATTCTGCATTGTAGACACGCCGAGGATGGCGCCGGGACAGTGCAGAACCGGGTTCACGTTTGAAAGGCCCGTGTCCAGAGCAGTATCTGCGGCTACTACCCCGCCGCAGCTTGTCACTGCGTCCATTGAGGGCAGAAACTTCGCAGACTCCAGGAACTCTTCCGTATCACAAGCGGGCATTGCCGCGCCCCTAAGCGTGATCGCGCGGTAATAAACGCGGATTTTGTGTGTGATAACGCCGCCGTGAATATCCACACGGCTTCCGTATGTTGAGCTTGACCACCCTCCGATGATTACCTTTGCTTTCGAGCCGGCGTCGCGCATCATTTTTCGCAGAACCAGCGATCCGAAGTTATCAGGGAATATATGGATGACCTGACCGTCCTCAAGGCATGGTATAAGTTTCTCGAAAAATGGCCTGTGCCCAAACACCGGCGTGCCAATAACAATGATTCCCGCGCCCTTTACCGCTTCGGCGACATCCGTCGTTACCTTTTCCATTTTGGCAAAGCCTTCACGCTCAAAACCGTGCAGGTTGACCTGGTCTCCGTAGAACTTAATGCCTACTTTCTCAACGTTTCGCAGCGTACTTGAGGCAAACGGCTCCATATCGCAGATGCGGACCCTCGCCCCGCCGAGCGCGCAGTCGCCCGCTATGGCCTTTGCCACTGCGCCGCCGCCGAGTACGGCTATCGGCAATTCCTTTAAATACTCCATGTTCCTCATAAAACATCCTCCATTACTTAAGATATAGTTTTTTATTACTCATACTCCGCGAAGAGTTCACGAAACGGCGCCATATCGCCTATAACGTGATAGACGTGTTCCTCTCCCGGGAATTTCAGCTCTTTGATATCCTGTACATACTCCTTGTACGCCTCAATTATCGTTGAGGCAACATCGCAGTACTTTTTCACAAACTTCGGGGTAAAAGCCTCAAACATGCCGATCGTGTCGGCGCAGATCGTAAGCTGGCCGTCGCAATCTGCTCCCGCGCCGATCGAGTAGACGGGAATCGTTAGTTTCCTTGCGATAAAACCGCATACCTCCGGCGGTACAGCTTCGACCAGCAGGAAGCTCGCCCCGGCTTTTTCAACTGCAATTGCGTCCTCTATTACGTCACGGGCGCTCTCAACAGTCCTGCCCTGCGCCTTATGTCCGCCAAGAACTCCCGAACTCTGCGGGGTGAGCCCTATATGCCCGCTCACAAGGATGCCGGCATTACGGATGGCTCTGATCTGTTCTGCTACGCTCCTGCCCCCTTCCAGTTTGATAGCGTCGCATCCGGCTTCCTTCAGGAAGCGGGCGGCGTTATTCACCGCTTCACCGGTTGATATCTGATATGACCCGAATGGCATATCCCCGACAATGAAAGTGTTTGGCGCTCCCCTCCGGACAGCCCTGCAGTGAGCCAGGCAATCCTCCATTGTCACGGGGATAGTCGAGTCGTAGCCGAACACGACCATTCCCATGGAGTCGCCTACAAGAATCATGTCCATACCCGCCTGTTCCGCAAAAGAAGCCATTGGCGCATCGTAAGCGGTTATCCACGCGAGCTTTTCACCGCGCTTCTTCATTTCAATGAAATCCATGATCGTTTTTTTCTTCATATGACCTTCACGCTCCTATATGTTACTGGTACCGCTTAATGCGTTTGTTCTGTATTACTGTACGCTATACTGTAATGCGGACATATATAATATAATCTTAATCCGCGAATTTGTCAACTATAAATATGCTAATATTCCTAAGGAAAGTTGTTATGTGAAAAATAATAATGAAATAGTACTTTACAAATCCGGATTTAGCTATTATAATAGAAGCGTCGATTGATTTCCGGCAAGTGCCATATCTAGTGTGTTCTGTAATGCTGAACATCGTGCTTATATATTCATAGTACCGGAGGGATAGTTAGTGGGCAGCCTAATGGTAATAGCAGTAATCCGCGGAGGCATGTACTCTTTGATGGCAGCGGGGCTTTCGCTGGTGTTTGGGGTCATGAACGTAGCAAACTTCGCCCATGGCGAGCTGTATATGACAGGGACATACTTCGCGTATTTCGCGTTCGTCACATTCGGCCTGAACCCGATCCTCAGCATACTGATAGCCGCTGCAGCGGGCTTCGTGATCGGCGCTGTCGTCGAAAAGGCCTTGTTCTCCCCGCTTCGCGCGCGCAGCGGAAGCAACTGGCTCATGAACACGTTCCTCATGACTCTCGGGCTGTCGCTGATCCTGAAAAACGGCGTAAAGCTCATTTGGGGCAACACTTACCGCGGTATCACATCATATTATCCCGGCGTGTTCAGAATCGGAGGGCTCGCGATAGCTGACGACAGGCTTGTGGCATTCGCAATAGCGCTGATCGTCATAACGGCTATGATGCTGTTTTTAAGCTACAGCAAGTTCGGGCGGGCGATCCGCGCATCGTCGATGGATCCCACGGGAGCAAGCCTCGTGGGCATAAATCTTCGAACCATATATGTTGCTACATTCGGCCTTAGCTGCGCTTTTACGGCAATGTCCGGCGCAGCTTTGCTAACTCTGACCCCCGCATATCCCGACAACGGGACAACCGCTCTGTACGCGTCCTGGGTGGTGCTCATTCTGGTAGGCATGGGAAATGTCGGCGGCAGTATTGTCGGCGGCATTATCGTTGGCGTACTCGAGTCTCTGTGTATTCAGTATCTGGGCGCCGCATGGCAGAATGTATTCACACTCTCTATAGTCATCGTGCTCCTGCTTATCAAACCAAACGGCCTGTTCGGAAAGAAAGGCGTTAAAAGCGCGGTCGAGTAAAGCTCTCCCGGAAATCGCGCTGTTGGAGGTAATGTCTATGAAGTCAACCCGCGGCAACATCCTTACATCGAAATACCCTCATTTTCTGAACCGTCTGGGTATGACGCCCCCTGCGATATTATTCTTGCTGGCTATAGGGCTGATCCCTTTGTTCACATCGGACCAGTACCTTATGCGCCTGTTTATAACCGCCGGAATGACAGCCATTCTCGCCATGGGCTTTGACTTCACAAACGGGTATATCGGCATCTGTAACTTTGGCTATGCAGCATTCTGGGGCGTAGGGGCTTACTCCAGCGCGATACTCGTAAAGGCGGCGGGTTTTCCCGCTCCGCTGGGCTTGCTTTCGGCTTTCCTCATAACAGCCGTTATGGGAGTCCTTATCGGGAGCTTCACGATCAGGCTTGGCGGGATATTCGCCAGCTGCATGTGCTGGTTCGTTTCGCTGGCTCTGCTCGCGGTTGCAAGAAACGTAGTCGGGCTTACGGGCGGCAGTTCCGGGTACAGCGCCACATTTTTGTTCAGCGGCGCCTCATATGAGCCCTACTTCTATCTTGTGTTCGCGTTTATGCTCATCGTCTATGCCGGTCTCTCATATATAATAAATTCAAAAGCCGGGCTCGCTTTTCGAGCTATTGGCATGGATAACGAAGCTGCAGGGTCAAGCGGGATCAACCATGTCGTCTACAAGATATTCAACTTCGCACTCTCCTGCGGCGTCGCCGGGCTCGTCGGCGGGCTTTATATCCATTTCGTCGGCATCATGACTCCAAACTCCATGAGCAACGACAAGACAGTGGAAATCATGGCGATATCATTCATTGGCGGGCGAGGCACCCTCTGGGGTTCAGTGCTCAGCGCTGTTGCGCTCATTCCGCTGCTTGAGCTTTCAAAGAGTCTTTTAGAGTGGCGGCAGATACTTTACGGTTTGCTGATGATCCTCATCATGATTTTTTATCCCCGCGGTCTTGCCGGTCTGCTCACTGACCTGAAGGACCTGTTTTTTAAGCTGATCACAAAACTCAAAGAAAACCGCGCGGAAAGGAGTCCCGGACAAAAGCCGCGTCACTAAACATGAAGCGGCGCATCTGCAACTACCGAGCCTTATCCGGGAGTCCGAATCCTGCGGTCAATAAAAACACTATGGAGGAAAATACAATGAAAACAAGACGTACATCAAAAGCAGCCCTTGCCCTGACGCTCGCAGTTATTATGGCGGTTTCGCTGTTTGCATGCTCCGGCGGCACAGGAAAGGAGACAAACGAGCCGGCGGCGTCCTCGGGGAGTTCAGGCGCCCAGGGGTCTCAGGCTCCTGCAGAAAAAGTCCTGAATGTCGCATGCATAGCTCCTCTGACAGGGTCCGCGTCGAGGTCCGGCGAGGAGATCAAGAACGGTGTGGAAATGCAGTTTGATAAAATCGGCTACAAAGTCGGAGACTATACAATTAAACTGTATTGGGTCGACTCGCAGTCCGATGCCGAAAAGGCCGCCCTCGCGTACGAACAGTGTATCCTGCAGAATAAGATCGACGTCGGATTCATGAACTGGCACAGCTGGGTCGCGGCGTCCTGTATGGAAGTCGCTGTCAAGTACAAGATTCCTCACTTTCTCGCCTTCGGCAGCAGCGCCACCGTTGTGGAAAAGGTTCAGACACAGTATGATACATACAAGTACTGGATAGCCAAAACCTGGCCTCTTCCGCAATACCTGATAGGCGGGTATGTCGACACCGTTACCACTGCGATATCCGACGGTACATTCAAGCCCGCGTCGCAGACTCTTGGAATATACGGGGTCGACGAGGACTGGGGCCGCACATTCTGCACGGCTGCTAAGCAGCAGTTTGAAGCGAAAGGCTGGAAAACAGCCAACGAGGAGTATTTTGCCATAGGGCAAACCGATTATTACGCCGTCCTTAATAAGATGAAAGACGCAGGTTGTTCGCTGCTCGTGGGTACGATGTCCGACGTCAACGCTGCAACATCCTTTATCAAGCAGGCAGGCGAAGTAGGTCTCGAGGCCCTGATCGTCTGCGACGGGCTCGGGTGGCTCGGCGAATGGTACGACTTAACAGGTTCCGCTTCTGATTACGTCCTTGACATGATCCCGCAGTTTTCAACTGATACGGCGGTAAAGTTTGCCGCGGACTACAAGGCGAAATTCGGATATGAGCCCGGGCCGTCGACAGCAGGCTTGGCCTACGACACCACAGGTATGTTCATTAAAGTTCTGAAGTATACTCTCGATAACTACAACGAGATCACAAGCGAGACGGCAATGAAGTGCGCTGAGGAATACCTCATGACCGGTAAGCTCACGTACTCGATGAAAGACGACGGCGCAATCATGATACCGGAGTTCAACTACAGCGACAAGAGCGTATATCCGGACGCAATCGTCGGCGAGCAGTATTACATGTTCCCGGTCGTCCAGTACTTCGGCGGTAACGGCGTCGTTGTGTATCCTGACAGTATGGCTGCCGAAAGCCTTAAAGTACCGGCTGCCTGGGGCAAGTAGTCACAACGGATAACACCGGGCCCGCGCGGAAGCGGGACAGCCGCAACCGGCTGTCCCCTCCGCCTGCGCAGAGGGCGCAGCGTCGTGAAGACTATTAAGCAGCGCACTGTGCAAGAAGGCCGGCGCCCTCGCCCGCGATGTGTAAGGCCGACGCCCTCGCCCGCGCTGTGTAAGGCCGGCGCCCTCGCCCGCTCAGGACGCGGAACAAAAAAGTATGGTGATTATTTTTGGTTATTCTGGAAACGAACAATCTGTGCAAGCATTTCGGCGGGCTGCGCGCAGTGAATAATGTAAGTATCAAAGTGGACAGCGGCTCCATATACGGCCTCATTGGCCCGAACGGAGCCGGTAAAACCACTTTCCTTAACACTATTTCCGGCTCGTCTCCGGCTACAAGCGGAACTGTGAAGTTTAACGGAGAAGACGTCACAAACGCCAAGTCCTATAAAATGTGCAAAAAAGGAATGGCGCGTACATATCAAATAGTACGCTCATTCCAACGGATGACGGTTATGGAGAATGTGATCGTTGGCGGCGTCTTCGGCGCGGGCTTGAGCCACAGCGCCGCGACAGATATCGCAAACAGGTATCTTGACTTCGTCGGTTTTACTGTCGGCAGGGACGCTCCTGCGCATACTCTCAACACAGTACAGCTTAAGCAGGTAGAGATGGCAAGAGCTTTATCGACAGACTGCAAGATGCTGCTGCTCGATGAGGTCGCCGCTGGGTTGACCCCGTCGGAGCTCGATGAAATCGCCAGTCTTATCAAGCGCATCCGGGATGAGATGGGAGTCACGATAATCATCATCGAGCATCTTATGAAGCTGATCATGGCTGTCTGCGACTATATATCAGTCCTGTATTTTGGTGAGCTCCTTGACAGCGGAACTCCTCAGGATATTGTTAAGAGCAGCGAAGTGATAAAAGCGTATCTCGGTGAAAACTACATGCTTTAATGCTGCTTTTGGAGCTTGGAAAGGGGAATATCAGTGCTTAAGCTTGAAAACGTCAACTCCGGATATGGTTATCTTCAGGTCTTATGGGATGTGTCGTTTGAAGCTGAGAAAGGCAGGATCGTCGCCATTCTCGGTTTAAATGGCGCCGGTAAAACCACAACGCTGAAGACCATTTCCGGCCTCATCAGTCCAATAAGCGGAAGCGTTTTCTTCGATGGCAGGGACATTACAGGAGTCAGGACAAACGAGCTCGTTAAGCAGGGCCTGGTCTTTATCCCTGAGGAGAGGAACCTGTTTGCGGCGATGACGGTATATGAAAACCTTATGATGGGCGCTTATACTGTCAAAGACAGGGCGCAGGTAAAAAGTACGCTCCAATATGTGTACTCTTTGTTTCCGCGGCTTGAGGAACGACATAAGCAACTTGTCGGAACGATGAGCGGCGGCGAACGCCAGATGGTCGCCATTGCGAGGGGGCTAATGAGCAGTCCTAAACTCATCATGCTGGACGAACCTTCTATGGGGCTCTCTCCGCAGAACGTTGTTATAGTTTTTGAGTCGATAATGAAGTTGAAAGATGAAGGCGTAACAATTATCATCGTTGAACAGAACGTAAACACGACTTTGAAAATAGCCGACTACGCGTATATAATGGACCACGGCAGTATTGTCTTATCCGGCTCAGCAGAACAGCTTACGTCAGACGAAAACGTTCAGAGGATGTATCTGGGTTTGAACTAAGTCCTAATCTATCAGCATTCTGGAAATTCCGGCGGCGTGCTGGATCATCTCTGCTGAGATTATCTCCAGCCTTTCGCTCCCCATCCTTTGCTTTGGGCCTGAGCAACTCAGAGCAGCAACCGGCCTGCGCTTGAGGTTCAGTACAGGCACGGCAACGCACACAAGACCATACTCAAGTTCCTCCATATCCAGCGCAAAACCCTTTTCACGGGTCTGTTCCATCTGACGCGTAATCGTCTCCTTGCTCGTCAGAGTGTTTTTTGTGTACGGAATAAGTTTTGTCTTATCCAATATCGATGATGACTCTTCGGGCGGAAGAAAAGCAAGTATTGCTTTTCCTACGCCTGTGCAGTACATAGGCAGCCGTTTGCCAATACTTGTGCTAATTTTCACAGAACGGTCGCTCTCCTGCTTCTCGATGTATATAATATATATATCGTCAGGAATGACCAGGTTTATCGTCTCTCCTGTGGACTCCGACAACTGTCTGATGTGCGGATGGCAAATCTCGCGCAAGTCCACATGAACGTTCGCCACCATACGGTAAAGCTCCACACCCAGCTGGTACTTACCGGTTTCTTCATTTTTGTCAAGCAGCCCGTTGTTTTTCAGCGTAGTAACAATTCCGTAGGTAGTTGACTTGTGCAGCCCTACAGCCTTACTGATTTCGGTCAAGCCCATTTTATTGCTGTTCTCGAAGCATCGCAGGACCTGAATCGCTCTTTCTATGGATTGCACAGATGGTTCTGAGTCGTTGATCGGCACAATAAATCCCCTGCATTCTGATTTTTTTAGTAAATGTTTACGTTCGCGAGTATAGCACTTCCCCACCGCTATTACAACAATAAATACGATAATTTAGAACGGAGGTCTGTAATTATGACCTGGCAGGACAGAGACAGAAGCATTGATCTAATCCGTACCAGGCGCGAGCATGTATGCTACGGCATGGGACTGGGCATCATTTTGCTAAACGACGCGTATCCCGGTTTTCCGGGCGACGTTCGTAACCCCAGCGCATATCCGTACCCCATACAGTACGAGATCGCGGAGGGAGTTACAAACAAAACGCTCGTTTACGATAACGATCCCGCGCAATGCAGGGATGCGGTGATACGCGCCGCAAAAAAACTGGAGCGACTCGGCTGTCGCGCTATCGCCGCTGAGTGCGGGTATTTTGCGTTCTTCCAGAAGGACGTGGCAGGCGCTGTGGATGTTCCCGTGTTTATGTCAAGCCTGCTTCAGGTCCCGTTTATTCAACAGATTATAGGCCCGAAGAAAAAAGTGGGCATTATCTGCGCGCAGAAGCAGTTTCTCAGTTTGCAGCATCTGAGAAACGTCGGAATAGATCCTGAAAGCGGTTACATAATCGCAGGCGCACAGGACGAATACGACGTAACGGAGTTCGACAAACTATGGAATCCGCTTAAACGCCCTGCGCGGCCGGAAGCAAGCTATGACATTGCCGAGACTCAGATGATCGACTGCGCACGCGCATTTACGGACGCCAACCCCGATATAGGAGCGATCATGCTGGAATGCACTGGTATGCAGCCATTCGCAAGAGCGATCCAGCGCGAAACGGATCTTCCGGTATTCAGTTGGGGCACGCTTTTAGACTACGCTTACTCTGTAGTGAACCATCGCGACTACTACGGTCACGTTTGACCGTAGTAGTACTAGCAGATGTTCGGCGGCAGCCACTGCTCATATACCATGGAGCATTTGTAGAAGGCTCAAATAAGCATCTCCTGCAAACCCTCTGAAATCTGTAACAAAAAGGACAGAAGAAATACTCCGGTATTTCTTCTGTCCTTTTTCACGCACTATACCGAAAAGTGTGAAAAAGTTGAAAGCAGGTTTCAGGAAAAAGTCGGTATTACGCGGTTGACCCGGCGCGCGCATAAGGAGATCAGCAATAGCCCGCAATGGGATCGTTGTTACAAAATCATTGGTATAACAGCACTTTTAATAGTATGGAAAATTTCTGCGCGGAAATTTCACAAAACCTATTGACCTGTAAGTTAGTTTCACAGTTAGACTGCAAACATAAAAGGAGGGCGAAAAAATGATGAATAACGGCAACATTTCATTTAAAAAGAAATTCAATGGCTACGACAAAGCTCAGGTCGACAGCTACATATCATGCATTAGTGAAGCTTACCAGACAGCATATGACGAATATAACGCCGCATGCATGAAGTATAACGAACTGCTGGAAGACTACAAGATGCTCGAAGAGCAAGAGAATAGCAGGCCTCACGCCGATATTATAGCCAAAACACTTGTCGATACGGAAGCGCTCGCACAGAAAATCCTTGCGAATGCAAAAGCGGACGCGGCAATAATCATCGCAGACGCCCGCGCCGGCGCGAGAAATGTCACTGAAGACGCCAACGCTGAGGCTGAGGCAATACAACAGAAAACCTCGAAACTAATCGATGCTGCGTATCTGGAAGCCGCACGGGTATCGGCTCAAGCACAATGCGACCGTGAGGAAACAGACAAGATAGTTGAGCAGGCAATTATGAGGCTTCGTGAAATGCTTGCCCCTCGCAGCGACTGCTGCCCGCATAATGATTTACTCCAGCCACAGTTAGTACGATGCGGATACGATAATTGATCACAATGGCGTTAATTATATAAAAGGAGGGAAGGTCATGGCGCTAAAGACATTAGGTGAACTGAATCAGGATTTCAGCATAGGGCGCGAAATGCGCGCGCACATGACGCATTCTGAGCGACTCACGCGTTATGAGCCTATCACGCCGAAAGTCATAGATTTACAGCCCCCTGGAGGCTCTGAGCGTATCGAAAGTCAGATGCAACGCAAAGGCAGAAACGTTTTCGCCTTTATATCAAACATAGTGTTCTATCTTGCCATAGTGATGATAATGATCACAGTATTATCTTCAGGTTCGGAAAACGGCTCACCGAAAACACTTTTCGGATACTCTTACTTCACGGTGATTTCAAAAAGCATGCAGGACGAGATCCCCATGGGCTCGTTCATCCTGGTAAAACACATCGACGCCGGCAATTTAGAAATCGGAGACACAATAACATATATTCGGGACAGGAACACATCAGTCACTCACAAGATCGTCGGCATATATGAGAACTACAACAAAAGCGGCGCGCGGGGTTTTCAAACAAAGGGCGTCAATAATGTAAACCCGGACAGCGACGTCGTCTATGAGGCTAATGTCGTCGGAAAAGTGATCTTCTCAGTTCCGTATCTGGGCGCAGCGATGTCCTGGCTGGCGGTAAATGTATATCTTGTATTCATTATTTTTGGTTTATGCGTCATCATTTCTTTCTGTATACGCGGACTGCTGATGAAGCAGGAAAAACGGAATGCAAGGGAGGATGGGTAGATGCTTAAGCCGGAAACTGATCACAGCGCCGGACGTCAGGATTACAGCGCGCAGCGAAAAGAAAATCCTCCCAGGGCAGGCCCGGACACTCAGCCCTGCGACACTCTAAAGGAAGGCGGCGGTGTACATGCCAAAGAACAAGAAAAGAATGCTCAGGCTACTGCGCCTTGCGGCAACTCTCCTATTGATGGTTGCGTTGATGCTGAACACAACATACGGATATCAAGGAACTGTCTTCCACGAAAACGAGTTTTCTGGAGAAAAAGAGCCGGATAAGGAAATACCTTCAGTAAAGCCCGGTAAATACATCTCAGTAAAAGTGACAAAAGTCTGGGAAGCTCCGGGCAGTCACCCCGAAACTGTTACTGCGCAACTGTACCGGAACGGCTCTCCGAGCGGAAAACCGGTCACACTGAGTAACAGCAATAGTTGGGAGCATGTCTGGACCGGTCTGGCGAAAGATAATACATGGACTGTTGATGAACTCAACGTACCGGAGGGGTATACGAAAACGGTGACCGGAACCGCATCCGCCGGGTTCGTCATCACAAACTCAAAAGACGAAGATCCGGAGCCTCCGGATACCACGGAAGAAATTGAAGATCCGGAACCCCCGGAAGCATCGAAAGAAACAGACGCCACGGAGACGCCGGAGCCTTCTCAGACGCCGGAAAACCCAAAAGTCACTGAAACGCCTGATGCTGCACAGACGCCTGCAACGCCGGATGCATCTCAAATACAGGAATCAACGCAGAATCAACCGGAGAAACCCGGTGAAGAAGACAACGGTTTGAACATACACGACCCGGGTATTCCGGGCGAAGGATATGACCAGCCAAACAAAGGAAATTTTGAGTTTCCGAAAACCGGTGACGATATGGACCCTAGACCCTGGCTGATGATTTTGGCGATCAGTACGCTCATACTAAGACACATACTGTTCTTCAGGAAGAAAAAGAACAGTAAACCGGATAAATAACGACAAAAGGAGAAAATACAATGAAAAGCAAACTTAAGGTACTTATAACACTCATCTGCGCGCTTGCGCTTATCGCAACAGGGACTTTCGCCTGGGAGCAGATAATCACCGCAAGAAACGAGTTCATCGGCGACAAGACCCCGGAAGAAGATGTTACCCTGCACGACGATTTTGATCCCGATACCAGCAAAAAGGACGTGTATGTCGAGAACACAGGCGACGTCGCTTTGTATGTCAGAGTAAAGCTGGATGAAGCTATGAGCCTTACGAATAACAAGTGGCGTCCGGGCGCGACAGACTGGGTCACACACAAGCACGGCCAAACTCCCGAAGACTGCGGATTCGAGAGCCATGAATCAAACCGGTTCCACGATTACTTTAAGTGGACAATGGGCGGATGGAAGTATTATAAGTCCACGGACGGTTCGCGTTCTCTAGTACAAGACGTCAACGAATACACGGAAGCGCAGTATAACGATCCGAACACGGGCGTCAAGAAGACTCCGGACGCGCAAATCATCACCTCTGAAGCTTTCCTCGCTTTATCGCCAGAACAGCAAAAAGCGTTCCAAGGTTGGATATACTCCACGGACGGCTACGCATACTGGTCGCAGCCTCTCAATTCCGGCGAGGCAACAGGTCTCCTTCTGCACGGCGTACGAACGATGAACAGCATCAAAGGTACGGAGTACTACTATGTAATAGACGTTATACTCGAAGTCGTTGATATGGACGATATCCCAATGTGGACGCAGGGTGCGCAGCCGAATGACGGCGGCGATAAGCATCCGGAAGCCTCGGAAGATGGCAAGGAAGTAATAAATGTAATTATCGGTAACACCAGCGGTGAAGATGGCGAGCCCGGTGACGGCGAACCCGGCGACGGCGAACCCGGTGACGGCGAACCCGGCGACGGCGAACCCGGCGACGGCGAACCCGGCGACGGCGAACCCGGTGACGGCGAACCCGGCGACGGCGAACCCGGTGACGGCGAACCCGGCGACGGCGAACCCGGCGACGGCAAACCCGGCGACGAACTTCCGGTGAATAAGCCCGACGGCGGTTTCTTCCCCATCACCGATCCTGACGCGATGATAGGCGACGGATATTACGCGATGATCAACTATATGGATCCCGGTAATCACGAAAAGAACGAGTTCTACCACACAGGATCAATCCATCTCGAAGACATCATCACAGACGGAAACTACAGCAATGTGACTGCGGAAGCGCTGGAAGCGAAATACAAGCCCTTTATATCTATCGGAACATGCCCCAGACACGGCGGCAAACCATCCATTATTTTCAGCTATGAACCGACTAGTCTTGAGTGGGCAAACGCATTCGGGAATAATGATTATGATGTGATCACTCCTGTTTCGTTGATGCTCGCCAGAGACGACGGTAAAACTGCGGAAATCACGATCAACATGATCTACCCGCTCTGTCTGGTTACAATACTGTAAAAGCCAATTGCCTTACCTGTAAAAACAAAAATATAATCAACAAGGAGATAAATCATGAACACGAATATCAAGTCACATAAAAGAGCTTATATGATTATTGCGCTGATAATCTCGTCAGTGCTGGCAGTTGGCTCCATAGTTCTTGCACTTGGCAGAACGCTGGCAGCTCCAAATGACATTGACGTTACTCTAAACTGCGAATCGGGTGTATCCGGCACATATACAATCGAGGTCGGCCAAACTCTGAACTTAACAGTCGGCAACATCAATCAGGCGCGAAACAACAACAAGGCGCTTGCTTCGATAGAATTCACGACAACAGGCCTTAACAACTTTCACATAACCGGCCTAAAAGCAGGTGTTGTAACTATCGCCTACGGCACAAAAATAGGCGTTGTCTCCGCAGACGTGTATCAAATCACGGATGCAAACAACATCAGCGCTTATACTATCAAGGACGGCGGAGTTGTAATGCTGAGCGGCCCCGGAAAAACGAAGAGCGTACCGGTGGTCGTCACCGCCGGGCAGGATAACATCAAGTGGCGTTCCTCTAATATCGCGGTAGCTACCGTCAACGAAGACTCCGGGCTCATCACCGCGGTCAGTAACGGTATGGCAATCATGATCGGAGAGTTCACGGATAAATGGGGCGTCGAACGCGACATTCACATCCTGGTCGGCGTAGGGGTATCAATCAGCGGCAGTAACCTCGAAGAATTGATCAACCTGATCGACCAGGGCGGACAAATCATTGGCGCCTATCCTAACCCTTACACTCCTGAGTCTCTGCATGATTTACAGGATGCGGTGAACAACGGGAAAGCCGTTCTGGAAATGGACGACCCCACCGAAGAGGAGATACAGAAAGCAATCGACGATCTGAAGGACGCGCTGAGCAACCTTGAAAAGCTGCCCCCGCTTCCCGAAGTGCCAACCGTAACTGAAGACGGCAGAACACTGACGCCGGATCAGACCGGAGACACTGCAGCCTGGATCGAAATCGCAAGAAACGGGGATTATTCCCTGATCGTACGCGCCGACTTCATAAACGTCAACGCCAACAGTAAGGGTGACCCTGGTTTCCAAAGCCCCTCTTTCGGAGCAAATAACATATATCAAGGGTCGAATGTGCAATTGTGCATCAACGACTGGTTCAACAACCGTTCTACAGGTGATAACCTGGATACGGATGCAAGGATACGTGACTTCACAGTGTCCAACGACGCTCTTCAAAAGCTCGGTACAGTAGGCAGCGGCAATGAAGGTCTTACGAATGGGTTCAGCAAACCAAGCGGGCAGGTCCAGTCATTCGGAAACGACATCGCGTTCGCCCTGAGCTTCACAGAAGCCGCGAACTTCATTTCACAGCACTACGCTGTAACCACCTCAGCCTCATATGAGGACAGCAGCGTTGCGGCGACAGCAAACTTCAACATGCTGCAGAACTATTCGCCGGCATTCAATATCTGGCTTCGCAGCCCGGGTACTGCTTCGAACTCCGCGGGAAGCCTCCAGCATTCGATAGGTAACACATTCCAGTATCTGACAAGTAACGGCGCTCTTGTATACCCTGCGCTGTGGGTCAACTCGGCAATTTTCAATGGCTAACGCGCAGTATCATGAAAGTAAACTCTCCGGGGGCGGCATGCCCCGCCCCCGGCTTGCGTTAACCGTCAGTAGAGAGAAAGTAAGCAAAGCGAGCGAAGTCACGCGCACGTGACCGCTCGAACCATAGGCCGGTGTCCGCCTGATGCACCGTTTGCGGCGCCATGCGGACGGAAAGGGAAAGTATGAAAGCGTCAAAATCTATTCAAGTCGCGAAGAAGACTATAAAAGTCATGATAATAGTAGTTCTGGCAGCCGCAGCTCTCGTTAGCGCGTTTGAACTGTGCAAAATCTGCGCAACTTACATCACTGAGGCGGTAACCAAGGGCAATCTGGCGCCGTTCCGCCCCGACAGCGCTGATGGCAACAATCCGGAATCAAGCCCGCAGGCTTCAACAGCTAACCTGATATCAGGTTTAGATATGCCCGACGCAGGGAGCAGCGCCCCTGCGTTCGCCGGCAGTCCTCAGCATGAAAGGATAATCGTTAATCAAAGCATCGTTGACTTGCGCGATGAAGTGAATCCGGACGTAATCGGCTGGCTCACCATTCCGGACACGCGTGTTGACTATCCGTTCGTTCTCTGTGCTGACAATAGTTATTACCTTGACAGAGATCTGTATGGTAAAGACGCTGCCGCGGGAACTCTCTTCATGGATTTCCGCTGCAGCGAGGATCTTTCGGATTTCAATACGATAGTCTACGGGCACAATATGAAAAACAACAGTATGTTCGGCGATCTCTCGCATTTCGCTGACACATGGTTCTTCGATAATAACCGGTACGGTACGATTTTTCTTGACGATGGCACATACACCCTGGTGATTTTCGCTTACATGGTCGTGAGCGCAACAGACGAGGTAGTTTATGATCCGGCGGTCGACAGCGCCGAATACTATGAATACGCGGCAAAATATGCCCGTAACTACAGGACGCCGGACACATCCGCAAATGTTGTTACTCTTTCCACCTGCGGTTATGAGTTCTCCGGCGCCAGAATAGTATTATTAGCAAACATCGCTTAGGAGTACAGCTGTGGGGTGCGTCTGCGGTATTTCTTCGCGGCCCCCTGCACCGGGTGCGTCTGCGGTACTTCTTCTCAATCCCCCTGTACCGGGTGCGTCTGCAGTAAGTCTCCTCAATCCCCCGGTGCGCTGCGCGTCTGCGGTATTTCTTCGCGGCCCCCGGCGCGCGTTGAATCAGAAAGTTCTCTTGCGCCTCTGTCTGGAAACCGCTACCATAACCTGCCCCAGATACTGGTCCTGTTCCTGCAGGCATGCCTCATCGTGCAGATACATAAGATACACATGCCCTGACGTCTGCAGATTGTTTTCCTTGGCGTATGCCGCCATCCGCTCAGGTAAGTCTCCCAGTTCCCCGTAGTACCCGCGGATAAACCCAACCATAAAGTCGCCTTTAGTGCGAACATTACCGCCAGTCGGATCGACAGAGAAAAAGTGGTCCGGCTGTCCCGGAGTCTGAAGGAAAGACTCCATCGAGTCATAACGTCCCCCAACCGGATAGCAAAGATTGATCCGCAGCGCTTTTCTTTGGTTTACAAACGCGGTAAGCGGTTCGATGAATGAGTCGCCCTCATTATACTCGTTCCTGGGCCAGAGGACTGCAGACCACTCCATATCCCTGTATACAACAGATATCTCCCCCTCATTGGCCGTCAGACCGTTCTTGATAAGAACCTGTTTAGTATGGATGATCGAGGAACACTCGTGCAGTTTCCGCAGCTCCGCGTCAAGCGCCCTCTCTCTTACCTCGAGCAGCCTCAGGAAATCTTCGGGACTCCGTCTGTTTCTAATAGCTGCAATGGTCTTGAGCGGGATACCAAGATCGCTCAGCGTCGAGATAAAGTTCAACGTCGTGATCTGGGCGAGCGAATAGTGCCTGTAGTTATTCTCCGGGTCGCGGTTTAGCGGCTTAAACAGCCCGATCTTGTCCCAGTACCGGAGCGTTGACGCCTCGACGCCGGATAGCACTGCAAATTCGTTAACGGAGTAATAGTCCTTCATAAACGCAGCTCCCTTATATGTAACAATCCCTGAAACCATTGGATTAGCTGTTATAACGATGTACACAAAACTGTAACTTCGGCTGCCAACCGATTAAGGGTCGCAGCACCTCGTAGAGCGAGTGTCGCTTTGCGGGGTGCTGTTTTTATTCAGATAAAAGCGCTTCTTCATCATCTTCCCCGTCAGTATCATTATCCCACATATCCCGATAGGCGTAAGCATAACTGGCGACAAGCTCTGGGTATTTATGATACAAATTGCGAAGGATCTTTTTATATAGTAGTAACACAGTATCGTCCCAGCAATAATCAAGCATAAAGTCAAGCTGATAACCGATATTATTCTCTCCGGCGATTTTTCCCGAAATAATGCCTTCCGCGATAGGCGTGAAGCGATAAAGCGCATCCACTGCCATACCCTGCATTTGCTCCACCAGCGGGCTCAAACCTTTTGCCATTTCGTCAACTACCTCTTTTTCTGTGCGTTCGGACTTGAATGTTTCATTATTTCTTACAAGGTCTTCGAAACTGACCGGGCGGTAATCATTTATCTCAACTCCGGCGTTGAGCAGATTGGGCATTTGTCGAAGCATCGGAAAATAGAATGCATCGCGGTTATTATGAATATGCCCGTGAATCATGTAACTACCTTTCGCCATATGGTTCCAGCTCATGAGCGGATAATGGCAAAGCGTTATTTTATGCTGGCCGTCTGAAATTTCGGCAAAACACTCCACAGTCACAAAGTATTGGGACATATCGGCTTTTTTGACCCAGTCTTTATCGTGGTTACCAAGAATCAAGTGCTTTTTACCGCACAATTTGCTCAGATAGCTGTCCGGTGATACAGCGCTGCGGAAAATGAGGTCGCCGATGATATATACGCTGTCATTCGGGCGTACACTTTTATTCCACATTGAAACAAGATGCTCGTCCATTTCCTCGACTGAAGAAAATGGACGGTCACAATGTTTGATGATATTCGCGTGACCCAAATGCAAGTCTGCGGTAAATAGAATCACAATCCCCTGTACCTCCGAAGAAAGATAATACTAAAGCATTTCTAAAGCAATACGACAAACATCATCTATATACTCGAACATAACAATTTTGCAGCATACAGAGAACAGCTGCGTTCTTGAATGTATGCGATGTTGTTTACGATGTTGTTTACGATGCTGTTTACGATGGCGTATACGATGGCAGTATCGTAAGCAGCCAAAGCATTAGGAATCACGAACTACATTTTGTTTTTGGCATAGATTCCTTTGCAGCTTTCGTCCGACCATCTATCGGTTGCGGCGTATTTTTTGGAATCAGCCAGCCTCGCCCCAGCCTGACAGCGCCATCAACTTGCCCATTTGAGCAAAGGGCCTGTACACGCCTGTCCGATATGCCCCACTTTTCAGCGGCTTGTTGAGGGGTTATCCAATCAAGTTCCATACTCGACACCTCGTTATTGAATCAGCTTTTTCCAATTATATAACGGCTTGCCGAATAATACAATAGGAAAGTAGTATTTCTTGTTCGTCCCAGGTGGATAGCTAAAAGAAAACAATTACGTCGGAGAACTCGCAAGGTAACGCATCAGTAAGACGAGAAACGCCGTGAAGTCAACGGCTTCACGGCATCCCCGCAAAAGTTTACACATACATCGTAATTACTGTAACCCCTTGCGGTTACAGGGTTTGCTTTGGAGCGGGCAAAGGGAATCGAACCCTCCTCTAAAGCTTGGGAAGCTTTCATTCTACCAATGAACTATGCCCGCACACTATTTTATCCGGCTACCGGAAAACCCTCCGTTCTCCGGCGACAAACGAATAATAACACACCGCCGGATGTAAAGCAAGCGATTTTGAGTTTTGCTGTATTTTGAGTTTTGCGCACGTTACAGTTCAGTGGGTATCCGGGAGACTGCCTTTTTTGAGGCTGAACTTGCAGCAGAAGGCGGTAGCCACTGCCCATATACCCCGGAACATTTGTAGAAGCCTCAAAAAAGCATCTCACGGA
>Ga0082212_10000963_pt1 | contig 42351 bp, 29 predicted proteins | sample TergutNt197P3_FD_71548 | JGI IMG/M metagenome (GOLD analysis project Ga0082212, IMG submission 71548) | Neocapritermes taracua P3 segment gut microbial communities from Petit-Saut dam, French Guiana - Nt197 P3 | ecosystem: Host-associated > Arthropoda: Insects > Digestive system > Gut ...
CTGGTTGGAGTGGCGGGTTCCGGCTTCACGATAACGCCGGGCGATGCACCGCTGACGATCCTGCTGTCGCCTGCGGTAGCGGTATCACTTTCCGCGACCCCCGCCCCGTCCGGGACATTCTCCTACTGGAGCGGCTCGCACCCGGGTGTCGGAACAGGTCTGTCATTTGACATGGGAAGCACCGACGAGGCCGTAACGGCGAACTTTGTCGCAGGGACCCCGTTCAACCTGACCCTGGATAAAACAGGGCCGGGGACGGTAAGCGTTTACGTTGACAGCGAGAAGATATACGAAGGAACGAACGTGGTCATACCGTTCACTTCCGGCAAGGTCGTGAACGTAGAGGCAACCGCTGACAGCGGCCACTTCTCGTATTGGACTGTCAACAGCGCCGCGTCACCCGCAGGGTTCCTGATATTCGACGCAACGCAGAACATCATCATGTCGAACGACTACTACCTTACAGCGAACTTCACCACGACCGGAAGCGAGTACACTCTTGACCTTGACCTAGGCGGGGCCGGATCCGGATCGATAACGGCGGAGGCGGGCGGAGGCACACAATCCATAACCTCCGCGAGGACGCTCTATTTCAGCTCCGGAGAGAACGTGGGCCTGTCGGCTTCGACCGTCAGCGATAAGTTCTCCTACTGGAGCGTCTCAGGGCCCCTTCCCGCAGGATTCAACATCCTCGAGGGCACGTCCCAGACCATCACAATGAGCGATAACTACGACCTTACGGCCATGTTCGCCGGCACAGGATACAGCACGCTCAACCTGTCGGTTGTCAGAAACGGGACCATAACGGTGACCATCGACGGCGTAAGTTCCGCAGGCATCACGTCATATGAAGGATACTTCGATAACGACGTGACGGTATACCTCACAGCGGTAAAAGGCGCTACCACGGAGTTCTCATACTGGAGTGCCGGAACCGGGTCTCTGCCGAGCGGCTTCGACCCGCTTGAATCCGCAATGCAGCCCGTGGATATGGATGACGATTACGACCTGATCGCGAATTTCACGGGGAACACCAAGTACCTTCTGACAGTAGAACTGTCTGATTACGCAGCGGGAGAAGTGGACATAAGCATCGGCGGAAACACTGTTGTGACGGTCACATCGACCGTGTCTATGTTCGTTACGTCAAACACGGTTGTGACATTGACGGCCACCGCATATGCCCCTGACTACCTGTTCTCGTTCTGGAGCGGTACCACGGAAGGCATATCGGCCGCGCTGCCGGTCACAATGAGCAGCGCCCAGAACATAACCGCCGTGTTCGCAGAAACGGTAAGTTCCACTCCCCCGTGGGAACTCGATGTCAGAGCGGTCGGGCCAGGGAAGGTGGAAGCGGTCATTGACGGCTACCCCATTACCCTTTCCGACTTCGTCGGGAGCATACCCGTCACTGACGGGGTCACCGTAGAGCTGACCGCGGTCCCCAACACAACGGATGACATATTCCTCGAATGGGACGGCGGTCCGGATACCGGAACCGACGACAATCCCTCGGTATTCGATATAGACGACGACCAAACCATCACCGCATACTTCGCATCTTCCAACGACTTTATGCTGACGATAGATATCGTGGGTGCCGGCGAAGTCTATTATTCGATCGACGGAGGATCTCCCGTCCTGTACACATCCACCCCTGTCCCGGTACCGAGCGGCATGACGGTGGACCTGCAGGCTGTTCCCACAGGTCCGAACGTCTTCTCGTTCTGGAGCGGGGACTATGAGGGAGTGACAACGACGGGCTCGTTCACGATGGAGAAGTCATACAACATCACTGCCCTGTTCACGGGCAACACCTATTACACCTTGTCTCTGGCTATAGCGGACGGCGAAGGTGCAATAGAGGTTTCCGTGGAGATAGCTTCCGTCGTATACGGATTCACATACACAAGCGATATGATGCCGGATGCAGTGAACATAGATGCAGGCGTGGACGTTACCGTAACGGCGGTGCCCGGAGCAAGCAACAAGTTCTCTTACTGGTCGGGCACCGATAAGCCGGTCGGCTTCAGGATAGGGCTTGACGAGAATACATTCGCCATGAATGATGACTACGATCTGACCGCACACTTCACAGGGACGGACTACAGGGCTCTCACTCTGGACATCTCCGGAGGCGGAACGATAGGCCTTGCGGTCGGAGGAGAAACACACACGATATTCGAATCGGACCTGACATATATTGGATACTTTGACTATGAAGCATATGTTTCTCTTACTGCGGCAGTGACCACCGCAGACGAGTTCTCATATTGGAGGGTCACGGGGACCACTCCTTCCGGCTTCGATATAACGAATGCATCGGCCCAGTCCATTCAGATGGAAGACGATTACAACCTGACGGCAGTGTTCACATCATCACCCTGGCACACTCTGGAGATCGCCGCCACCGGCAATGGCGACATAACCGTCGCGCTCGGCGACGGGTCGCTGGTCATATTCTCCAGCGGAAGCAGGACGCTTTACCTCAATGAGGGAACGGAGGTCATTATCACCGCAACTGCGACAGGAACCGATGTATTCTCATATTGGTTGGTAGACGGCAGCACCCCTGCATCTTTCGATATATCGAAAGGAACGGCACAGACGGTCAAAATGGAAGATGACTACGATCTTACGGCCGTGTTCACCACCGGAACATTCTTCAAGCTGACCCTTGCCGCGATAGGGCCCGCCGGAACGCACATAGCGGGGACATCCATCACAGTGACCCCTGTGCCAGGCGTTGGCAGCGGATCATTCAGCGTAGGGGCCGCAGGCTACGAAGGGTACTTCGATATCGGGACCGAGATCGAACTGGAGGCAGTGGGAACCGCATCGAACCGCTTCTCTTACTGGAGCGGCGACATGCCGGACATAAATCCCCTCTCTGCAGGACAGACCTTCTCTATGGAAGACGACTATGACATGACCGCGAACTTCACCGCAGGTACACCGCGTAAACTTACGATAGGGGTCGACGGGGATGGAGAGGTGGAGGTCAAGTTCGGGTCCACGGTGGTGGGGGTCATATATTCGGACAGCGAGACATATGTTCCCAACGGCACCATCGTCACCCTTACGGCGACCCCCGGTGTAGGCCTGTTCTCCTTCTGGAGCTGCGACGCCGGCGACAGCGCATCTGAGGTTCTTGTACTATCGATGACCGCAGACCACACCGCGACGGCGGTGTTCACCGACGGCATAAATGACCACAACATCACACTCGCCGTGAACAACACCGCATGGGGTTCAATATCCACTACGGTGGATACGGTTTCAGGCAATACTTACGTAATATCTCTGTACGGCACCATTGCTGCACCCGTCATCATACCTCTGAGCCATGGCGACACGGTCTCTCTGTCAGCGGTGCCCGTAACACTGCCCGCTCCACACGCGTTCACGTTCTGGGTGGGAGACATCTCGACCGCCTCACATGATCCGTTGGAAATAGAGATGGACGACGATTATGAAGAGACGGCATACTTCACAGATGGGGTAAGAGATGTGGAACTCATCATCATCTTTGATGATGCCCTTGGATATGTGGAACTCACGGTACCTACCCTGTCCGCATCGCCTGTAATGGTGGTCTCCGGGGAAGCGATATATCTCAGCTCAGGACTGTCAATAACGCTTGAGGCCACGGCCACGGCGGCCGGTAATCACTTCTCGTATTGGAGCAGTTTCGTTGCTTCAATAGAGAATCCCTGGGGATTCGCACTGAACGAGACCAATTACACCGTAAATGCGTATTTCACAAACGGGACCGATGACAAAGAGCTCACGTTGGGCACGGTCGGGGCCGGAAAGATATTGCTGACAATAGATTCGTTAATGGGGCCGGTAGGTCCAATCGATCTGATCGAAGGGCACACATGGTTCAACTACGACACGGAGATAACGGTCTCGCCTGTGGCAACAGGTGCCGTTAATTACTTCTCGTATTGGGCAGGCACAGTTCCAAGCGGATTTGTCGCAGGGTATCCCAGCGCGCAGACCTTCAATATGAGGGACAACTACGATATGACGGCGATCTTTACCACGGGAGAGGGGTGGACGCTTACCCTTACGGTAGACGACATTCCCGGAGGGGACGGCATGATCACTGTTACCTTGCCCGAGGGAGGAAGCTTCGACGTTACCACCACATATACAGGGAAATATGACGATGAAACTCCTATACAGATAACTGTATCCGCAGTATCCGGAATAATATCTGAGTTCTCCCACTGGGTGACTACTCTGACTACCCCCGCAGGGGTGGGAGGCTATGAAGATGTATTGACGTTCATAATGAGCGCCGATTACGACCTGACAGCAGTATTCTACGATCCCGCAATGGCTGGAGACAGCTTCACGCTGGACCTTGACGTTGACGGACCCGGAACGATAGAGTTGTCAGTAGGGGGCTTTGATTCCTTCCCTGTTACTCTGCCATACACCCACACCTTCGCTGCGGGAACCCCGGTGGAGATCACCGCGGTACCCGACACGGGAATGGAGTTCTCACACTGGGAGGCCGCATCAGCGGCACCTGCTGGAGTTGCGGGAGATTCGGAACAGATAGCCTTCGACATGGACGACGACTTTGATCTGACCGCATTCTTCTACGACCCGGCAACGGCGGGAGACAGCTTCACGCTGGACCTTGACGCCGATGGACCCGGTACCATAGAACTCGCAGTCGGAGGATTCGACTCCGTCGCCATCACCCTGCCATACACCCACACCTTTGCTGCGGGAACCCCGGTGGAGATCACCGCGGTACCCGACACGGGAATGGAGTTCTCACACTGGGAGGCCGCATCAGCGGCACCTGCTGGAGTTGCGGGAGACGCGATACAGATAGCCTTCGACATGGACGACGACTTTGACCTGACCGCGTTCTTCTACGACCCGGCAACGGCTGGAGACAGCTTCACGCTGGACCTTGACGTTGACGGACCCGGAACCATCGAACTGGCGGTGGGAGGATTCGACTCCGTCGCCATCACCCTGCCATACACCCACACCTTCGCTGCGGGAACCCCGGTGGAGATCACCGCGGTACCCGACACGGGAATGGAGTTCTCACACTGGGAGGCTGCCGGAGCGGCACCTGCTGGAGTTGCGGGAGATTCGGAACAGATAGCCTTCGACATGGACGACGACTTCGACCTGACCGCGTTCTTCTACGACCCGGCAACGGCTGGAGACAGCTTCACGCTGGATCTTGACGCCGATGGACCCGGAACCATAGAACTCGCAGTCGGAGGATTCGACTCCGTCGCCATCACCCTGCCATACACCCATACATTTGCTGTAGGGACTGAGGTAGAGATCACTGCAGTTCCCGGAGGAGTTACATCTAACTTCTCGCACTGGGTATCTGCCGGAGCTACCGCTCCGACACCGTTCTCTTCATTATCTGATACGAATGTCTTTGATATGAATGAGAACTATGATCTGACAGCGGTATTCTTCACCGGTACCGGTAATGCTCTTGACGTTGCCGTCACCGGCGACGGAACGGTGAATGTGGAGGTCGGAGGGTTCACTATTGTTGTAACGGATGTTTTGCCATTCAGCCATGTGTTCGCACCAGGCACTGCAGTGACGCTTACTGCGGTTCCTTCGTTAACACCGTCTTACTTCTCTCACTGGGCGTCAGCAGGGGCCGTTACTCCTGCAGTGATGGATCCATTGTCTGCAACGAACGCTTTCAACATGAACAACGACTATGATCTGACAGCGGTGTTCTTCACCGGTGCCGGCAATGCTCTTGACGTTTCTGTCACCGGCGACGGAACGGTGAATGTGGAATTCGGAGGGTTCACTATCGTGACAACGGATGTCTCACCATTCAGCCACGTGTTCGCACCCGGCACTGCAGTGACTCTCACTGCTGTACCTAATGCTGCAGCAGGCTGGAGCTTCGTCAATTGGGAATGGACCACTGCCCCCGCAACGATGGATCCGCTTTCCATAGCGAACGCTTTCAATATGGGGGGCGACTACGACCTGACGGCAGTGTTCCTTAACGAACCTCCCGGATCCAAGCAGTATGTCATAACCGCAACCGCAGACACCAATTCGAACATAACCCCATCCGGGGTCGTGACAGTGGAAAGCGGAACGAACCAGACATTCAGCTTCTACGCCGATAAGGACTATGTGATATACTCTGTGACAGTGGACGGAGTGCCCCTGTCCCAGGCTGAGATAGACAGCGGGCACTACACTTTCCGTTATGTGCTGATGAACCACACCATTGATGTCAAGAGCGTCTATTTCCCGAGGACCGACATAACTCTGAGGATCGACATAATGGAAGGCAGAGGGTACGCTGAATACAGCGTTAACGGCCTTCCATTTGTAAGATACGCAGGAGTTGTCGATCTTCCCGATCTAGCTGATGTCATCGTCATAGCGTATGCCGACGGCGGTTACAGGTTCGACAGGTGGGAGACCCCTTCAGTGGACAGGTCATCCGAGATAGCGTTCTATGATCTCGGGGGGTCTCTGCATTTGAGACTTTACTTCACCTCGTCGGAGTCCCCCGCAGACGACAACACTCTGTTGTTGTTTGTAATCGGTATCATCCTGCTGCTGATAATCGCAGGTCTCCTGATATGGTATCTTGCCTTCTACAGAAGGCAGGTAGATGTCATAAAGGTGGGATACTCGTCATCCATTATCGGAAAGGACAGGGTCTACAGGAAGAGGGCTTATCATTTCTCAATAGAGGGAGGATACACCGGAGGGGTTTCGTACCGCGTCGGAGAGGACGGAATGTGGAAGTTGATATTCCCCAACGAGAAGGGAGAATATGTCATACCGAGAGGTGAGATCGTAGAGAGTGTAACGATCGAGCAACGCTGAACGGGTTTTCCTCAACAAACCTTTTTCCAAACAAAAAAAGGGGCCTTGCCCCCATTCTTCCTATTTATCAAATGGAACAATCATCAGTGCCAGCAGGTATTTTTCACGACATTTTTCCACATGAGGGTGAGGGATCGTTCCATAGAGCATTGCGCAGGATCAGTTCTTGAAACTGTGTATGGGAGCGGGTATACGTCCGCCTCTGTCGATGAAATCCTTGCACCCGTATCTGCTGACAGGCATGATCGGGGAACTCCCGAGAAGGCCGCCGAATTCAACCGTTTCTCCCGCCTTCTTTCCGCAGACGGGTATTATCCTCACGGCGGTGGTCTTCTGGTTGATCATGCCTATGGCCATCTCGTCCGCAATGATCCCCGAAATGGTCTCGGCGCTCGTATCTCCCGGTACGGGCACCATGTCCAGACCCACTGAGCAGACGCAGGTCATGGCTTCCAGTTTCTCTATGGTCAGCGCACCTATTTCGGCGGCGTACGCCATCGAGCGGTCCTCGGACACGGGTATGAACGCACCGCTGAGTCCTCCGACATAGGATGACGCCATAACGCCCCCTTTCTTCACCTGATCGTTCAGTATGGCCACGGCGGCGGTCGTTCCCGGGGCGCCGACATATTCCACCCCCATCTCCTGAATGATATCGGCGATGCTGTCTCCCACTGCAGGTGTGGGGGCCAGCGAGAGGTCCACTATGCCGAACGGCACATTGAGGCGTTCCGACGCTTCTTTGGCCACAAGCTGCCCTACTCTGGTGACCTTGAATGCGGTCTTCTTTATTGTTTCGCAAAGGACCTCAAAGTTCTCTCCTTTGACCTTTGATATCGCTCTTTTAACGACGCCCGGCCCGCTTACCCCTACGTTTATGACCCGGTCTGTTTCCGTCACTCCGTGGAACGCCCCCGCCATGAACGGGTTGTCGTCGGCGGGGTTGCAGAACACCACAAGTTTGGCGCAGCCGATGGAACCATTCTCTTTGGTCGCCTCCGCAGTTTCCTTTATCACCGTGCCCATCAGCTTGACCGCATCCATGTCGATGCCGGTCTTCGTTGAGGCCAGGCTCACGGAGCCGCATACGCGTTCCGTCCCGGCCAGGGCGCGGGGTATGGACCTGATGAGCAGCTGGTCCGCTGCGGTCATGCCTTTCTGGACAAGCGCGGAATATCCGCCTATGAAATTCACTCCGATCTTTTGCGCCGCACTTTCCATAGTTTCCGCTATTCTCACGAAATCATCGCTCGTCCTGCAAGCTGATGCCCCCACAAGAGAGATGGGAGTGACGGCCACACGCTTGTTTATCACCGGGATCCCGAAGTCCAGGCCGATCTCGTCGCCGACCTTGACCAGGTCCTTTGCGGACTCGGTCACCTTCCCGTAGATGTTCTCGCAAAGTGTATCCGGATCCGAATCGCAGCAATCCAGCAGGTTTATCCCCATCGTTATGGTCCTGACGTCGAGATTCTCATCGCGGATCATCGTGCTGGTCTCAAAGACTTCATTGAGCTCTACCATCTCGGCACCTCATATCCTGTGCATCATGTCGAATATCTCTTCGTGCTGAGCCCTTATGACGCAGCCTACTCCTTCTCCGACCTTTTCGAGCCCGTTCACGATCTCAGAGAACTGCTTTGTGCACTTTTCCATATCGACGATCATCATCATGTTAATGTATTCCTGGACGGTGGTCTGTTTGATGTCCAGTATGTTTATGTCATTCTCGGCGAAATAGTTGCATACCGAGGCAATGATGCCTGTGTGGTCTTTTCCAACGAGGGTAACTATCACTTTGTTCATTTTATGCCTCCTTATCGGTGTTTTTATAGATCGCATATTCTATGGAATCCACCAAAGCATCCAGGCTTGCCTCGATCACGTTCTCGGATACCCCCACCGTGGTCCAGCTGCGCTCCCCGTCCGTTGACCTTATGAGCACTCTGACGGATGCGGCAGTGGCGGACCTTTCATCCAGCACGCGCACTTTGTAATCGGTCAGCCTTATGCGGTCGGTTATCGGGAACAGCTTGGAGAGCGCTTTTCTCAAAGCGTTGTCCAGAGCGTTGACCGGGCCGTCGCCGTTGGCGGCGGTATGCTCCTCGTTCCCCGCCGAATCCATGACCTTGACGCTGGCCTCAGAGGTGAGCTTTTCCCCGACGTTGTCTATGAAGACCCTGAAACCGGTGACCTCGAACGGGCTCTCCATCTCTCCTTTGAATCTCCTCACAAGGAGTTCAAAACTGGCATCCGCCCCCTCGAATTGGTATCCTTCCGCCTCCAGGGCCTTGATCTTGTCGATGATGGCCTTGCTTTCCGATGAATCTACGTCTATCCCGAAATCCTTCAGCTTCTCGGAGATGCTGGCTCTTCCGGCCATGTCCGATATCAGTATCCTGCGTTTGTTGCCTACCTGCCCCGGCTCTATGTGCTCATACGTCCGGGGGTCCCTCGCTATGGCGGATACGTGTATCCCTCCTTTGTGGGCGAACGCCTTCTCTCCCACATACGGCATACCCGGCGACGGAGTAAGGTTGGCGGTCTCGGATACGAATGTTGAGAGCGCGGTAAGCTGGCTCATATCCTTTATGTTAAGCTCGTATTCCATTTTGAGGGCAAGGTCCGCCATTATTGAGCAGAGGTTCGCGTTGCCGCATCTCTCGCCTATCCCGTTTATGGTACCCTGAACCATGGTCGCGCCCCTCTCTACCGCAACAAGCGAGTTCGCGACCGCAAGATCCGAATCATTGTGGCAGTGCACCCCTATCGGAACATTGAACGAAAGCAGCGCATCCTCCACGGCGCAGGCCACATCTTCCATCATGACCCCTCCGTTCGTATCGCAGAGGACCAGCCATTCCGCTCCTCCCTCTACGGCCGCCTTAAGGGCGCTGAGTGCGTATTCTTTGTTTGATATGTATCCGTCAAAGAAGTGCTCCGCGTCGAACATGACCCTCTTTCCGGAATTCTTCAGGAATCTGACGCTGTTCCTTATCAGGTCCAGATTATCCTCAAGCGGTATGCATAGCGCGTTCGTGACCTGGAAGTCCCAGCTCTTGCCGAATATGCAGCACCATTCCACGGGGCAGGCTGCGAGGCTTTTCAGGTTATGGTCGTCCTTAGCGGGTATGCCGTGCTTGCCGGTGCTCCCGAAAGCGGTAAGTTTGGCGTGCTTAAGCTCCAAACCTTCGGCCAACTTGAAGAATTCGTCCACTTTCGGGCTGGAGCCGGGCCAACCGCCCTCAACAAAGTCGATCCCGAATTCGTCCAGTCTCTTCAGCACTTCCAGCGCATCTTCCGGAGAGAAAGATACCCCTTCGCTCTGCGCGCCGTCCCTTAACGTAGTATCGTATATTATCACGGATTCTGACATCTTCCCCCACGCTCCTTCCTGTCGTCCATTATCGATATAAGGTCGCTCAGTATGGCTGATGCCGTCTCTACTCTGCCGGCACCTCTGCCGGAGACAGTTATCGGCCCGGCCAGGTCAGTTACGACCTGTGCCGCGTTGAGAGTGCCGGTTATGCTCAGAGGATGACCCCTCGGCACAAGGCGGGGGGACACCTCCAATCTGTCATCCGACACCTCTCCGATCAGCCTGATCACCATGTTGTGCGAGGCCGCCAGAGAGATGGCCTCGCTTGTTATCGAGGTGATCCCGGTTATCTTTACGTCCGAGAACGTAACGTTCCGTTTGAATATTGAGTTTGCGAGTATGACGACCTTGCACGCGCTGTCGTATCCTTCTATGTCGTTCGTCGGATCGGTCTCCGCATACCCCATCTGCTGGGCCTCTTTGAGCGCTTGCTCGAAAGACTGCCCGTTATCCATCTTGCTCAGTATGAAGTTGCATGTACCGTTGAGTATCCCCCGCATTGAGGATATGTTCTCTCCAACGAGGCTTTCTCTGCATAGGTTTATTATCGGCATCGCGCCGCCGACGGAACCCTCGAAACGGAACTTGCAGCCGTTCTTTTTTGCAAGTGTTATGAGCTCGCAGAACCTAAGTGCCAGAGGCCCTTTGTTCACGGTGATGACATCTTTGCCGGCCTCAAGCGCATGCCTTATGTTCTTAAGCCCTGCGCCTCCGGTAACTATGTCAGTCGGGCTGACCTCAACCAGAAGATCGTATTCAACCGAATCCATCACCTTCAGGGAGTCCGAGTACGCATCCGTCCCCACCTTCCCTGTAGTCTTCTTTCTTTCCAGCAGGTCCTTCGGAGAAAGTCCGGACGGATCGGCAGCATATGAGGAGGAGTCCATGGCGCACACTATGGCGACCTCTTTTCCGTACCTCTCTTTGAAGAGATCGTTGCGAAGCGCCAGCACCTCCGCGAAACCCTGCCCCACGGTCCCGAATCCGGAAACGAGTATCCTCATTTCAAAGCCCCCTTATGTAGACTATACCGCTCTGTCTGCACGCATCCATGAGGTAAGCGTCGAATTTTCTCAGGTCGTTCTCGCTCATGAGCTCCGCCGATATTATGGCGGTGCGGGTGGGGCTCGCGTTCTGTGAGGAGAAACTCACATCAACGGACTCCAGCTTTACCATATTGGACGCATTGTCTATGAGCGATTCCACTAAAGAAGCTTTGAATTTCCCTACCAGCATGTATTCCATTGTGAATGTTTTGTAAACGGAGCCGATCTTTGCTATCAGGACATCCTTCTTTTTCCAGGTTTCCTTGAGCTGGTCAAGCTCCGCAGCCCCGTTGATCTCGAATGTAACGTCAATGCATATCCTTTGGTTCACTATCTGTTCTCGATCGTGTACTACGCCAACGATGTTACCGTTGAACAGCGATATGGGCTCCAGAGACTCCACCAGACGCCCGGGGAGATCCTTCACATAGAGCTGTGCATTAACCATCATTTCAATACCATCCTGGGTTTATTTTTCCCATTTGAGATAATCGTATCCTACTATTTAATCAAAATACTAAAGATTCCCATTATCGGCGATAATGGGAGAATAAACGGTTTCGGGCCCTTCCGGACGCCGGACGAAGAACAATTTCCTTTATTCGCCGTCCTCTTCGAACTCCAAAATATCTCCCGGCTGGCACTTCAGAGTGGAACATATGGCGTTCAGGGTCGAGAAGCGTATCGCACTGATCTTCCCTGTCTTTATGTTCGAAAGGTTCACGTTGGATATTCCGACCCTTTCTGCCAATTCGTTCAGCGACATCTTCCTGTCTGCCATGACCCTGTCAAGTCTGAGTATTATCGCCATATTATCACAGCGTTTCATCCGACTCCTTTTGAAGCACCGCTCCGTATTTGAATATGAGAGACAGGAAGTACACCAGGAAGGCCACGAACAGCGTGAACGCGTTGAACCCTATGACCTGATCGTACCCCGCATCGAATGCATACGCGGACAGCGCGCTGGCGGCCGGCATGGCGATCGCACACACTATTGCCATTATGGCTATTATTTCCAGGGTTTTGACGTTCTCATCCGTGAACGGCGTATTATTCTTGTAAATGTTCATGAAAAGGCGGCTGATATAGTACAGGACGATCAGTCCGAGCGCTCCCGCGCATATGGTGGTCACACATGTCGCCAGCACCTGTCCGTTCTTGACCGTCGGCTCGAAAAGACCAACGAGGTCGGGGTCCAGGGTCACAGCGACGATCACCGCGAACGCAAAGACGATCGCGATCGCCAGCAAGACAAAGAGGACCTTGGATCCCAATCCGATATACTTGCTGATCTTGTTCAGTCTGTTCAAAGTTTCACTCATAGTATCGCTCCTTCATTGTAAATTCTCTTTGAGAGAGGTATTTCAATCTCCATGCAATACATATCTATCGAATATTATTTAATGTTTATCATTAAATATTTCATGTATTGAATTACATTATATTTTCGCCGCGCGCATAACGCCCTCAGTCCATGGCAGCATTTATCGTCAGCTCTGATATGTCCACGCAGTATTCCGCGATGCGCTTGGCGCTTCCTGCGATAAGGCTTGTGGATGATGCGGTCTCAAGGTTGACCTCCACCTTTTTGAAGGTCTTCTCGATCTTCTTCACCAGCCTCTCGCCCTCTTCAATACACCATTCTGCGACGACCATGTCCGTCTTTAACCAACCTTTTATTGATTCGGTGTACAGTACTGTGATCTCCTTTCCGATCTCCATGATGCCTTTGTCCACGGCCTCGGCCTTCTTGCCGTCCATTAGCGCCATCAGGTTCTTGGAAAGAAGCACGGTGTGGTCCCCTATCCTCTCAAGTATTCTGCTGACGGCGATATGGTTCGTCAGTTCGCAAAGGCTGGATCCGATCTTTTTGCACAACCAGGGATCCTTTTTGTAGATGTTGTTCTGCCTGGATATAAGCCAATGGACCCTGTCGACCTCTATGTCCCTTTTTTCTATATCAGAGATATAAGAAACGTCGTTGCTGACGGCGGATTCGAAAACATCGTCGATCATCTTCCTCACAAGGATGCTCATCCTTTCCAAACTCTTGCTGGGCCTGATCTCGCTATGATCCATTAGGTCCTTGATGAGTATGCGGTAGTTGTCTTCCTCCACCACCTCAAGTCCGATGGAGGTCTGTGTGAACGAGTTCACAATGTTTATGGCGGCGTTCGAAAGCGGCTGTTCCGAGAATGCTTCGATCATGTTATGGCCGGAAATATAGGCTCCGACCAGCTGCCTGTAGAACGCGTCTTCTTTCTTTACGTTGGTAGCATCTATTCTTTTTATGTCCCTGGGGACCTCTATTTTTTTGACAGGGGAAACAAGAAGGTCCCCGTCCGACTGCACCTCGACGTTCACACTGTCGTTCTTCTTCAAGCTCATCGATTCCGCCCATTCTTTTGGGAGGGTGATCATGTATGATTCGCCCTGGGTGATCTGTATGCGTCTTGTGTCCATGAAAATGCATCTATTTTATACATTAATAATGTTTTGATACGTAATTTACAAACATGATATGAATACACACATATGTATGTTTTTTACAACGAACATGTATATATTCCCGATAGAGATTGTCAATAACCGAGGTGAAAAACCTTGGACAAAAAGATGATATTGGCAATTGCAGTCGTCGGTATAGTCTGTCTCGCCGGCGGATATATGATCGGCAGCAGCACGTCCGACAAAGAGGGCGCGGCGACTATATTTGCAGAGGGATCGACCACAGTGGCGCCCCTTATGAACAAATATGCAGAGATATACGAAGGTTATGAGAATGTTAGAATAGAGGTCATCGCCAACGGCTCGCAGAATGGTGTAGATGCGGCCAACAGTGGTAATGCGGACATAGGTATGTCTTCAAGGAACAAGGGCCACTCGTCCCATGCAGGCCTGACCGAAACGAAGATCGCCACTGATACGGTCGTTCTGATAGTCGGATCCAACGCAGGGATCACATCGCTGACCAAACATCAGATCATTGACATATACAACGGAACGATCACAAACTGGAACCAGGTCGGCGGTAACAACGCAACTATAGTGGTGGTCGATCGCGACCAGGGCTCGGGTACGAGGTCTTACTTCGAAGAGTCCTTTGCCAGCACGACAACACCCGCCAAGACGCTGAACTCAACTCGCAGCTGGACATCCATGGCCGCGACCGGTGCAGTGATATCCTATGTTGAGAGCAATCCCAACGCGATAGCGTACGTCAGCCTCGGCAGCCTTACCACGAACGCCGAGAAGAACATGGCCTTATCCCTTAACATGAACAACGTCGAGGGCAGCGGCACTGCAGTCTCACCGATATCGGATCTCTCGAACTACCCGCTCAAGAGAGACCTTGTGCTCCTGACCAAGGGTACGCCCACCGGAAAGATCGCAATGTTCATAGGTTGGATGCTCAGTCCGGAAGGCCAGAAGATCGCAGAAGAAGTAGGATTCCTCCCACTATAATCTCGGTGTTCCGATGAGCACAGACAAAGGAACCCCCAGGCGTAAAAGCGCTGACTGGGGGCTCCAAAAATATTTACTGACGGGTGTTGCGGCAACATCCGTCGCCATTATTTTTCTGATCATTCTATTCATTTTCTTGGAAAGCATAGATGCGGTAATAGACATCGGCCTGTGGGACTTCGTCTCAGGCATGACCTGGAACTGGGAGCAGGACAAATACGGAGCGTTCCCGATCATAATAGGCACGGTCCTTACGACGGCAGGCGCACTTATAATCGCAGTCCCGCTCGGACTGACCGCCGCGACATACCTTTCCGAGATAGCCTCCGAAAGAACAAGGAATATCCTCAAACCCATATGCGAAGTATTCGCGGGGATCCCCTCCATAATATACGGGTTCTTCGGGCTCATGGTCATAGTTCCGTTCATATTCAATACGTTCCCGGACCTGGCACCGGCCGGGCTGTCGTGGCTGGCCGCATCGATACTTCTCGGTTTCATGGCTCTGCCAACCATAATCTCGGTGTCAGACGACGCGATGCGCGCAGTTCCGAGGTCATACAGGGAAGCGTCCGTGGCCGTAGGCGCCACGCATTGGGAGACCACAAGGAAAGTGGTCATCCCCGCAGCATTCTCCGGGATATCCGCGGCGGTAATGCTGGGTATGGGACGCGCCATCGGAGAGACGATGGCCGTGGTAATGGTCGCGGGAAAGGTGTCGAACATCCCCGACCCCCTATGGAACATCTTTGATATGGTGAATCCCATAACGTCCGTACTGGCGACCGAGACCGGAGAGGCCTCGGGGCTTCACCTGGCCGCATTGTTCCTGCTCGCGCTGGTTCTCATGGCGATGGTTCTGCTGGTCAACGTATTGGCAAACATCATAATGAAGAATACAAAGAAGAAATTCGAAACGGGACAGAGCATGATGGAGAAACACATCCCCGAAAAGCTCAAGGGGTTGATCTCCCCGGCAAAACGCATGGTCATGCTCTCGTCCGTGTTCCTTTTCGTAATGCTGATGGCCTCTCTGCTCCTGAGCTTGGGGGTATCTGCGTCCATAGCGTTCCTGTGCGTCCTTTTCATCGTTGCGATGCCGCACATCTCCAAGCGCATAAAGCCGCTTGATAGACAGAAGGTTGCTCATTCGGTCATGACCTCATCGATGGTGGCGGTCGTGATCATACTGATCATTTTGGTATCGGACATAGTCATAAAGGGAGTACCTTCTCTGTCATGGGAGTTCCTCACGGATGTTCCCAGGGACATGGGAAAAAGCGGAGGCATACTGCCGGCCATAGTAGGTACAATAGAGCTGATCGCGGGGACGGCGCTGATAGCGATCCCCCTGGGTGTACTTACGGGGATATATCTATCCGAATTCGCCAGAGACTCGAAGTTCACAAGGATCGTCAGGTCATCGATGAACATACTGAGCGGTACTCCGTCGATCGTCTTCGGACTGTTCGGTTACGCCTTGTTCTTCCACTACCTTGGCATAGGGAGGACCCTTATCGGAGGATGCATAGTCCTTGCTTTCCTGGTCCTTCCGGTGATCATTAGGACAACGGAGGAAACAGTCAAAGCGGTGCCGCAAGATCTCAGAGAGGCCTCGGCCGCCATGGGCGCGTCAAAATGGGAAACGACGATGAGGGTCATCGTTCCTGCCGCCATGGGCGGCGTAGTGACGGGAGTGATCCTGAGTCTGGGACGTGCTGCAGGAGAGACTGCACCGATAATGTTCGTTGCAGCAGCTACAATACTGAGGAACATTAATTTCTCGCTGTTCGACAGCGTCATGGCATTGCCGTACTATCTGTATTATCTGACAGAGGTTCCGGGTTCTTCAGCTACTAGGTACGGCGTGGCACTGGTGCTTATGATCATCGTCCTTTCGATGTTCGCACTAGCGTCATGGGTAAGATATCATTATTCAAAGAAAGTGAGGTGGTAATATTTACGACAGTGAAGAAAATTATGAGAACGTGATCACATCGACCGGTCTCAACCTGTGGTATGGAGACAATCAAGCACTGATCGATGTTTCCATGCCCGTAGCGAAGAACAAGGTCACGGCCCTCATAGGGCCCTCCGGATGCGGGAAATCGACCTTCATCAGGTGTATGAACAGGATGAACGATCTGATCGACGGATGCAGGATCGAAGGGAGCATCACCTTCCACGGCGACGAGATATTCGGCCCCGATGCGGATGTGATCGCCCTGAGAAAACGCATAGGTATGATCTTTCAGAAACCGAACCCGTTCCCGATGACCATACGGGATAACATCACGTACGGTCCGAAGATACACGGGATCACGGACAAGAATGAGTTGGAGGAGATCGTCGAACGGTCTTTGAAGCAGGCTGTCCTGTGGGATGAGGTAAGCGACCGTCTGGATAAGCCGGCGTTCTCCCTCTCCGGAGGGCAGCAGCAGAGACTGTGCATCGCACGCGCGCTGTCGATAAACCCGGAGGTCATACTGATGGATGAACCCACCTCCGCACTCGACCCCATAGCGACGGCGAAGATAGAGGACCTCGCGATCGAACTTCAGAAAGAGTATACGGTGGTGATCGTCACCCACAACATGCAGCAGGCCGCCCGCATAAGCGATTACACCGGATTCATGTATCTCGGAAAGATGATCGAGTTCAACGAGACGGAGAAGATATTCAACAAGCCCTCGGAGGAACTCACGGAAAGATACATAACGGGAAGATTCGGGTGATACAATGAGAAGATTATTGCAAGATCTAAGATCGGTGACCACCTCGGTCACCGAGATGGGGGAACTGGTGGCGAGTATGCTGGAAGATGCCGTGGATGCACTGCTGAAATCCGACACGGAGCTGGCGGAGCAGGTGCTGGAGAGATACGACAGGGTCGCATTCCTGGATTCCATGATAGAAGAAGAGGCGATGAGGATACTGATCCTGTATCAGCCGATGGCCTCGGACATGAGGTTCGTGGCGACGGCGATGAAGATCATAACCCACCTTGAGCGTATAGGAAAATACAGTAAGAACATCGCGAAAGCCTCCATTTATCTGAAGGACAGGCCGGTAATATTCCGCATCGATGAGGTGCTCGATATGTGCGAGGTCGCAGTGGAAATGGTGCGCGGCGTCGTTAATGCGTTCGAGACGAAGAATATCGAAGGTCTCGAGGACTACAACAGTCTGGACGATAAACTGGATATCAGCAGGATAAAGGTCATAGACGGGAATATCCAGCATATGCGTGATGATCCCACTTCCATAGAGGCGTATACCTACTATATCTCAGTCGCGAAATACCTGGAACGCGTCGGAGACAATGCGTGCAAGATAGCCGAGAAAATAATCTATATGGTCTCCGGAAAGCACATGGAGATAGGCGATGACAAGAGCACCTTATGAGGTGCAGGTCTCAATTTAGATTATGATAATAAGGCGCCGAGAGGGAGATTTGAACTCCCGAGGGAAAGTTCCCACGAGCTTTCCAGGCTCGCGCCGTACCGGGCTAGACTATCTCGGCTTGGCGCCTACAAACTTATTCCTGAATTAATACCTTTCTAAACCTCACCGGCCGCCGGAGCCGAACACCCCGCCGCACATAGGTTGCGGTATCCTCCGGTCTCGCAGCGAAGAAAAGAAACAGAAACGATACGTCGCAAACACGCATTTGCAATAGAAGAGGAGCAAGAGATCGAAATGAGAGTCAGCGTTGAAAAATTCGTGGGTCATCTGCGGGACGCAGGGGCCGAGGTCGTGGAACTCTCTCCTCCGGAAATGAGGGACTACAAGAACAAATGGTTCAGAAACTTCGTTCCTTCGGAAAAAGACAGCGACAGGCTGAGGGCAGACTGCCTCGGTATTGACGATGATAATCTCACCTCGGAAGAACATAACATCGATGCAAGGAGATACAACACAAGAGGGTTCCTGTGGTTTGTTTACAGGAATGAAGCGGTAACCGGGTGCATAAAAGGCGGCTATGCGAAAGTGGCTTTCGACAAACAAGCCAAGGAAGATATGGTCCTTGTGGACAATTTCACCCGCGAGAATTCGGCATTCATCATCAAAGGCGCCCCTCACATCAAAGCCAAAGACATAGATCGACTGGAAGACGTGACGCTTACCGCGGCAGATTTCAGTTGGACGTATTCGAAGACCCACGAAGAATGGTTGTTCGGACCGTATTTTTATAAAAACTGATCACGAAAGGATATATGCTTGTTACAAAAGCAGATCCGCCGGGCAGTCAGGATGATCAGAGGACATCCGGACGCCAGTTGATGTCTATCCTTCTGTCGTCCAGGTGTCTCCTTTCTTTTCTTGCGTTCGTTATGACCTCTTTGTCAACAAAGACGCAGAGAATCCCTTCCTTATCATCCAATTCGCTGATGGTGTTTCCCAACGGGCCGACAAGCCGGGATGATCCGTAGAATCCCAGGTCCCCGGAACCTCCGGCGCTGTTCACGAACACAGTATAAAGAAGATTTTCAAGGGAACGCGCAGGCAGGATCCTCTCATAATAAGGCTTGGACGGTGACGCTGAGGCTGCGATGCAGACGTTGATATCCGAACAGGAAAGGGCGTAGTTCCTGTATATCTCGGGGAAGAATATGTCGTAACATATGGACAGGCCGAATGTCATGCCTTTAAAAGAACACAGCACCGGGTTATCGCCTTTGATGAAATCCTTCTCATTGTATACCCCAAAACGTGCCAGATACAGCTTGTCATATCTGGTGGTATCGGCGGGGGTTATGAAAAACAAGGAGTTCTTGATCCCGTTGGAAGAGTACGACGGGGCGCCCACCAGTACCGCGACATCCTTCTCTAAGCACCAGAGCCTGATCTTATCCGTGGCGTATTGCACATCATCGGAGAGAAAGGCGTAATCGGCACCGTAGCCGGTCAGGAAAAGCTCCGGGAATATGTAGACATCAGACCTTGTTTGCGATATCACGCTCATTATCTTGTCCAGGTTTGCCCCCACATCGCCTACCGCCGCTTCGCATTGGCACAATGCCAGCCTTATTCCCATGGCGGACATATGATTATGCCAGAACATAATACTTATGCGGATGGCGGGTAATTAATACACAGAACGCCATTCACCTGTATGGCAGGCAGAAAGCTCCACTGCATCACTAATGAAGACATCGAGGCCATTGTCGAGTTCATAAGGAAGGTCGCGGAGAACACAGGATGCAAAGGCTTTTCTGTGGGCATGAGCGGGGGCTTGGACTCCGCCGTGACAACGAAGCTCTGCGCCGATGCGGTCGGAGCCGAGAATATCCTCAACATATTCATGCCGTCCGTATTCACGCCTCCGGCGGATTATATTTTAACAAAGGATCTGTGCAGAAAGTGGGGGACGGACTACAAGGTGATAGACGTGCAGCCGGCCATAAACACTTTCACGGGGATGCTGTTCTCTAACATCGAGGCACCCTTAGAAAAAGGGAATATAACCGCCAGGTGCAGGATGATCATACTCTACAACAGAGCAAAGAAGATGGACTACCTTGTTGCTGGCACATCCAACAGAAGCGAGAATATGATGGGATACTTCACAAAATTCGGCGACGGCGCTTCGGATGTCATGCCGATAATCGGCCTTTACAAAACCCAGGTGCGGCAGGCAGCGGAACTGATAGGCGTTCCAAAGGAGATCATAAGCAAGGTCCCGTCCGCAGGCCTGTGGGAAGGGCAGACCGATGAAGAGGAGATGGGGATAACCTATCGGGACTTGGATATAGTGCTGAACGGGATAGCTTTCGGCCTGACGGACGAAGAGATATGCGCGGATGTTGACATAGGGGGACAGAAGGTCTCGGAAGTGAGAGAGCAGGTCGAGAGAATGAAGCACAAAAGACTGCCCCCCATACATCCAAAAACTAATTTCAACGATCCCTGACGTTCAGAAAATTATATTAGTGAAATCGCAATCTTGGGAATCAAGCTCCTATAGTGTAGCGGCCAATCATGAAGCCCTCTCGAGGCTTCGACTCGGGTTCAAATCCCGATGGGAGCACTTATTCCACCACTCAGGTATGGCTTCGCGGACTCAATTCTCGACAGGTTCATTTCCAAACAAGGGTACTCATTCTAATTTGCCATTAGTTGTTCAAACCATGTCAGTGAATGTACACGTTACCTTTTTTGAACGCAAAAGAAAAATATTATTTTTTCAACGCTGGCCGTGAACAACCGGATCATGGTCAACGAACATATCACACCTGCCTGAGGTCTCCCTGCCGCAGGCTTGCATTTTCCGAACATGCGGACGGGATGCGGTCATTGTTTTTCGCCGATGATGATGTGATATTCTTCATCGCTTTGATCGAAGATAACGGACAGACCGGCCTTGATGAACATGGCCTCCAGTTCTTCTATATGCGGCAGCACGTCCCTCCGTATATGGTGGCTGCTGTGGCTGTGAACGTGGTTGATGTGATCGCGCGACGAGGAGTGGGCTATAGCAAACCTGCCTCCGCGTTTCAGTGCTTTGGAGAAAATATCGATCGCCTTTTGGTGGTCGGTAAAATGGGGGAAGCACGAGTAGCACATGACCGTATCAAATTCTCCGTCGCAGCTAAGATCGTATACATCGGCGGTCTCGAAGGCGATATTAGGATAGCCGGCAGGCGGGAATTTTTCTTTGCATTTTGATATCATCTTTTCCGAAAAATCCACTCCCAGGACCGAGCCCGTTATCAGGTGTTCGCAGTAAAAAGGTATCATCACCCCCGTACCGGTTCCCACATCAAGTATCCTTTCTTCCCCTTTCAGTTCGAGAAGGGATACGATGTATCGGATCTTCTCCCCGTCATGCACGGTGATGGTGTCCCACTCGCCGGCGAGCCTGTCAAAGAATTCCTTCTGGTCTCTTCCCGGCGCCGAGCCGTGTTCTCCGCAGTGATTGTATTCCATCTCGTTCCCTCATTTCGGTATTATTATCGGTATCCCGTTGATCCTTTCAACGACCGCGTCCACATGGTATGCGGACCTTATGTTCTGGGGAGTGATGACCTCGTGGCCTCCCGCAGCGAATATCCTCCCTCCGTGCATCATCACGAACTTATCCGAATACCGTACCGCAAGATTCAGATCGTGTATCGTCATCACGGCCGCCATGTGGTTCCTCCGGACGATCTTCTGAATGGTCTTCATGATCATATGCTGATTTGAGATGTCAAGACTGCTCGTCGGCTCATCCATGAGAATGACATCGGGCTGCTGCGCAAGGGCTCTGGCTATTTGAACAAGCTGATATTCTCCGCCGCTGATCTCATCCACGTATCTGAGCGACATCTCCTTCAGACCCATAAGTTCAATGATGCGGCCGGTAAGCTTAAGGTCCTTCTCCGTGGCGTCCCAGTCTATGTACGGCCGTCTCCCTAGAAGGACGGCGTCAAAGACGGTCATCCTTGAGACATCTCCTCTTTGGGGAACATACCCCATTCTTTTTGCCGCTTCTCTCCTGCTTATCCGGTGCATATCGGCGCCGTCTATCATCACGGTGCCGCCTTTAGGCTCAAGGACATTGTTCAAACATTTCAACAAGGTGGTCTTCCCCACGCCGTTCGGCCCGAGAAGCGTGACGACCTCGTCCCTCTCCACGCTGAAGGAAACGTCCTCCAGCGTGGGTACGCTGCCGTAGGAAAATTCGATACCGTTCACCTCCAGGAACATCACCTGTACCTCCTTATCAGCAGATAGATGAACAGCGGGCCGCCCAGTAAAGAGGTTATTATTCCGACAGGTATTACCATCGGGCCCATGATCGTCATTCCAACCATGTCGGAAACAAGCAATATCAGCGCACCGATCACCATCGCTGCAGGTATCAGATACCTGTGGTCGCCGCCGATAACCATGCGGGCTATATGCGGCCCCAGAAGGCCTATGAATGCTATTATTCCGAAGAAAGAGACTATGACCGATGACACGAGGACGGCAAGGACCATTCCTATGGTCCTTTCTCTTTCAGTGTTGATCCCCAACCCTTTCGCGGTCTCTTCTCCGGCATCCATTGCGTTATAGTCCCAACGACGGTAGATAAAATACAAAGCGATGGGCAACAGAACGGCGAAGACGATAAGATCCCAATTCCACGTCGCCCTTCCCATGTTGCCAAACATCCACGTGACTATGTTTGCAAGCTGAGTATCGGATGCTATGTACTGCATGAAGGACAGGCCGGCAGTGAAGATGGCGCTTATCGCTATCCCTGCCAATATCATTGTTTCCGCACTTACCCTTGTGATTCTTACTAACAACAGTATCAAAGCGGTAGCCAAGAGACTGAACAGGAATGCGCTGATCGTTGTGACATAGGGGTTATCAATCGACATGAATGATGAAAGGCCGGTTCCTGCCTGCAAGAATATTATTGAAAAAGAGGCACCGAAAGCCGCCGCGCTCGATAACCCGAGAGTAAACGGTGAAGCGAGAGGATTGCGCAGGACGCATTGCATCACCACTCCCGCCACGGCGAGTCCCGCGCCTACGAGAACACACGCCACGATGCGAACCATTCTGACGTCCCATACAATGCGTCCGAGTCCTGATGTGTCAAGAGTGAAAATATATCTCAGCACATCAAGGAATGGTATGTCCATGGCACCCACGTATGAGGCTGCGAACACCCCTAGGAGAAGTACGACCGCACAAAACAGAATGAACCAGGACTTTCTCTTCACGTATGATCTGTATTCCCTGTACGTTGCGGATGTTTCCACACCGTCTTCGGAGTGAAGATCGTATATCTCGTCGTTATCGAGGTTTACTATTGTCCTGTCGTGCGCGTCAATCACCGTCTGTGATAAAGTTTAAAGAGGTTTACAAAATGATTTTCTTACAACCGCCGCCGCCATAGCCTGCTTGCGCACCGGCTATGTCGGAATACGTCACATCGGTTCCGGGATAAAATAGTTGGATTATCTCATTGGCCTTATCCTCAAAATTCCATCCCAATTCGCTGAATGTATCGACATCCGCTACACTTGCAACATAATATATGTTGATCAGCTGGTTGACCCAATTCGTTCCCCATGATTTGTAGGGCAACGTTTGATAGACATCTCCTGCAGATATGGCAGTTATGGATGCGAGGGTCCCCATGTGGTCATGTATAAAGTTGACCGACGAGGTCGCACCCATGCCGTCGATAAATATCATTTTAGGCTTACTGACGTTTACAGGTTCCTCATTTGCAAGGTCATAAGGCTGTTTGTTGTTCATTGAATCAGATACGTTCCTGATTCCAGAATATGTGAATGGCAGATAATCTCCCGTAGTTTTCAGGAACCCCCCCAGGCCGCGGAAGTTCATCCCACATGCGTACGCGGACAGCTCCTCATCAGGGTGAACGTTATCGGTAATGTTTTTTATCATGGTTTTTATGCCGCTGACGATATCTTCTGCTCTCTCTTCCTCACCGAACAGTTTCCCAAGCAGGGCTATCTGGTCGAAGAAAATGTCCGAATCGAACTCTACGTCTGCGTTTATCGCAAAGACCGGAACACCATATTTTCTCTGCTCTTCATTGAGAGCTGCAACATCAACTGAGGAAGAGATAATTAGGTCCACATTCGCCGATATGACCGCCTCGGTATTATCCGGATCCACGACCGGCAAGCCTTGTAAAAGGCCCTTAAGCACAAGCGTGTGCGTTCGGCTGTCTGTGCCTACAAAGCTTTCGTTGATATCGATATATTCAACTTTGTTCACTGCCTCAAAATAAGATACCAGTTGCAGCGAGCATGATTTTATCGCAAGTATCGAATTGATCTCATCCGGCACGGCGACCTCTCTGCCCCTGGCATCCGTGATGGTATCGCCGTTGACGCTGTTGTCCCGTGTCAGGATATAGACGACCCCCGCGCTTGCCAATATGATGACCGCAACCGCAAAGATCGCAACAAATTTGTTGTTCATTTTTCTTCCTCTTTTACAAATGATATTATGTAGTAACACCATATTGAAAAACGTGCTACTTAAACCTTCACACATACGCGTAACTTTATGGTAAATGGAAAAGAGCAGGCCGCCTTCACAGAAGGGCGGCGCACTAAAAAGGGTTGGAAAAAGTTTGTTTTACGGTCATCCCAGAGGTATGACGGTCTTCCTGAGCTGCTCGTTCAGCACCTCTCCGAATGCGGTGTACATTGCGCTGCCTCCGCATATCAGCCCCACCGCCCCTGCAACATAGGCCACCTCGGATACCTCGCTCAGGTTCCTTATGGATACTATGAAGAACAGTACGGCCAGGGTGAAGAAGACCACCTGCAGCGCACGTGTGCCCCTCAGTGTCCCGATGAAGAGGAACAGCGTGAGGATGCCCCATACGGCAAAGTATGCGCCGAGGGACACATTGTCCGCCGCCGCTCCGGGCAGCAATCCTGTGTTGATCAGCACGAAAGTAAGCCAGAACAAACCGTATGAAGTGAATGCGGTGGCTCCGAAGGTGTTGCCCTTCTTGAACTCGAATATTCCCGCGATCACCTGCGCGAGCCCCCCGTAGAATATTCCCATGGACAGGATCGCCGAATCCAATCCGAACAGTCCTAAGTTGTGCAGTGACAGCAATACCGTGGTCATTCCGAACGCCAGAAGGCCCAGCCCCGCAGGGTTGGCAATGTTGTATGCGAATGATGATTCATTATCAACCATAAGACCGCAAACCAACAGGTTGTTTATAAAATTGTACATGGCCGTATTCGACGAATGCCGAAAATAACCATTTCCGTCAGTTGAATAGGTGCTGTTTGTTCGATCTTTTCGCAAATTATTGACATTTTCGAAATAAATGTATGCCATTAAATAATTAGTAAATATTCGTAAATTACGAATATTCTTTTGTTATATACAAATAAATTAGTGTTTGTCCGTTAGGTATATATGCAAATTCGTAATTACAATTCATTGTGATGAAGCGGATCCCTCCAAGAAACGCATGTTTCAACTTCGAAGGGCCGCGTCACGCCAAAACACTATAGGAAATCTCAAAGGATTGATTATAATGCAAAAAAGCAGAAAGCAAAAAGCGACCTCAATGCTTCTTGTTGTTCTCATGATCTCCACTATGTTCGTGGGGGTCTCTCTGCCCATCATTCACTCTACGTCAGTGGCAGCTGAGGAGAACGAAGCCGTCGAGCTCGCATCATGGACCTACAGTCCTAACAGAAACAATGGCGAGATCAACGCCAGTTTGACCGCTAACAATGTGGGAGGCAACTCCTATAAGGCCAATGACGGAGTGTACAAGGACGTATCCTTGTTCTCCGGAAGGAAATACACTACAGACGAACGCAATAGCAACCATGCAATGGTGGGCTCATCTGGATACATATCCTTCGGAACGGCGGATCCCGCTTTTAGAGAAGGAGACTATATACAATTCCAACTTTCTACTAAAGGTTACGAAGACATTACCTTTGGCATCCTTATGCGTTTAACGGGAGGCGCCCCCGGAGACTTCGAGCTGCAGTACAGCTACACCGGAGCCGAGAGCGACTACCATGACACCGGACTGACGCTTTCCAGAAGGTCAGCCGCAACATTTGAAGAAACCTTTACATTCAAACTCCCCACGGAGTGCGAGGATCAAGAAACCTTATTCGTCCGCATGATCGTTGTGGGAAGCACATCGGTAGTCGGCGGCACAATAACCACTACGGGCACATGGGGAATCGATAACGTAGCTTTTACCAGTGGTTATGTGGGTTCCGGCAATGACGACGATGACGATGACGACAATGGAATTGAGATCGCATCCTGGAGATACAGCCCAAACAGGGTCAACGGCGAGATCAACGCAAATCTGACGATCAATGGGAAGGGCAATAACACCTACGGTGCTAACAGCGGAGTGTACAAGGACGTATCCTTGTTCTCCGGAAGGAAATACACCACAGACGAACGCAACAGCAACCATGCAATGGTGGGCTCATCAGGATACATATCCTTCGGAACGGCGGATCCCGCCTTCAGGGAAGGGGACTATATACAATTCCAACTGTCCACAAAGGGATATGACGACATAACATTCCTTATCCTAATGCGCCTTACGGGAGGAGCCCCCGGAGACTTCAAGATAATTTACAGTTACACCGGAGCCGAGAGCGACTACCACGATACCGGCCTTACCATCAACAGAAGGAATGCGATGCCGATCGAAGAGGTATTCTCCTTTGAGTTGCCCACCGTCTGCGAGGACCAGGAGACACTGTTCCTCCGCATTGTCGTTGTAGGTTCTACGGCCATTGCGGGCGTTCCGATCACGACAACGGGAACATGGGGGATAGACAATGCCCTTTTCATAAGCGGATACGTTGAGCCCGAGCCCCCAGTGGATGAAGGGGTTGACATCGCATCGTGGAAATACAGTCCGAACAGAAACAACGGCGAGATCAACGCCAGTTTGACCGCTAACAATGTGGGAGGCAACTCCTACAAGGCCAATGACGGAGTATACAAAGATGACTCCTTCCTCTCCGGAAGGAAATACACTACAGACGAACGCAACAGCAACCATGCAATGGTGGGCTCATCAGGATATCTCTCGTTCGGTACCGATAACCCGAGTTTCCGTGAAGGGGATCATTTCCAGTTCCAACTGTCCACGCTAGGCTATGGGGACATAACTCTCAGCATTCTTATGCGTTTAACGGGAGGCGCCCCCGGCGACTTCAAACTCGAGTACAGCTACACGGGAGAGGAAGACAGTTTCAGGGACACAGGACTAACTCTCAGCAGAAGGTCGGCGACGACCATCGAGGAGACCTTTGACTTCAAACTTCCGAGGTCGTGCGAAAATCATGAGACGTTGTACATCCGCATCACTGTAGTAGGATCAACGTCGGTCGTCGGCAACACAATAACCACTACCGGCACATGGGGGATCGACAATGTTGTGTTCAACAGCAAGAAGATCATCAACACCATCCCAGGCGGCGACATGGATAAGATCGCATCATGGAAGTACAGCCCGAATATAGTCAACGCCGAGATAAATGCTTGGCTGATGTCCAATGACATGGGTGACTTCACCTATCACGCCAATGGCGGAGTGTATGCAGCGGAGTCCTTTGTATCTGCAAGAAAATACACAACGGACCAGCGTAACACCAACCACTCTCTGAGGGGTTCGTCCGGTTACATCTCATTCGGCACCGAAACGGCTTTTGTTGAAGGAGACTACTACCAGTTCCAGCTGTCCACACGCGGATACGAGGATGTTAACCTAAGTATCCTCATGCGTATTACCAGCGGCGGCCCTGGTGACTTCAAGTTGCAGTACAGCTACACCGGAGCCGAGGACGATTATCACGACAGCGGCCTTACGCTTTCAAGAAGATACTCCGGAACCGTTGAGGTCACTGACCTGTTCGTACTTCCGGAAGAGTGCTGGGACCAGGACATCCTGTTCCTCCGTCTGACCATTGTAGGCAACAGGTCGCAGGGTGGCGGAACAATATCCACGACAGGCACATGGGGGATAAACAACATTGTCTTCAACAGCGGCCTGGACGAGCAGTTCCTGGCTCAGTACCTGAGCGTAGAAGTGATCACTCCGCAGGAGCTTTTGGACAAAGGCGACAAAGTGGATGTACAGGTAAAGGTAAAGAACATCAGCTCATTCGACATAGCGGATGTGAATGTGCACATGGATGCTCCGTACTTTGCGGTACCATTCAGCGGAAAGGCGGACACATTGATCAACATCAAGGCAGGAGAGACTGTAACGCTCTATTACAGCTATATTGTGATAGAGGGTGGCAGAGAAGCATTCTACGCCACAGTCGAAAGAAGCGGGGCCAAACTCTTGGGCTTTGACGGCATATCCGTCAGCGGCTCAGGCTACTTCAGAGGTGATAACCACTCTCACTCATTATACAGCGACGGCAGTGGAACCATTGCCGACAATGTGAATGAGGCCTACTACAACAAGATGTTGTCGTGGCTGTACAGCACAGACCACAACACCCTTGCTCAGACATCCGACACTCTGACCCAGACGGTGCGCATGAACGGAAGTTTCCTCAACATCGCAGGGAACGAGTTCACAGCGTACAACGGTCACGCCTTGTTCCTCGGCATCGATGTCAATCCCATCACCGAAGTTGTTCCCTACAACCTCAGCATAGGTATCGATGAAGCGGACAAACTGACAGGAAAGGATTACGGCAATCTGCAGAAATGGCAGGACATGGTGAATTTCGTTACCGGCCTCGGTGGCTCTTTCTACATGGCCCACCCATACAGCACCACGCTGGGGTTCGACTATCGCCCTCTCGTTATGAGTGACAACACCATCAGAGACATCAGAGGATTCACCGGGATGGAAATATGGAATGGATCATATACAAGTGCAGGTAACGTTCAGTCACGTGAAACTTGGGATAAGGTAAATACACAGGGTACCGGCCACTATAATGGTATCGCTACCTCCGACGCTCACGCAGCGGCCAACATCGGTGTGGAATACATCAAAGCGTTCCTGCCCGGACTCACAGTGGGCAACGTCAATGATATATTGGTAAGCGGCAAATATTTCGGATCCAACGGACCCGAAGTACGCTTCGACATAGATGGTGTCGGCATATCTGAAACGTTGAACATAACGGGCAGTAGCAAAACGGCTGATTTCAACATCCATGTTTATTCGCCTGTATATGACTTGACCAAGGTGGAGATCATAAAGAACACCATTACCGGAAACTTCGAGAGCAACAAGCAGGTGGTCTACTCCTATACCTTTGCTGGAGAGAGCACCAATGTTTTCGACAAAGTAATCCAACTTGAGGTCAAGCCCGGCGAGTTCTATCGTGTAGAAGTGGAAAGTAAGTGTGCAATCACTACCATGACCTCTCTTGGATTCGCTATAACTAACAACATCTGGATCGACAGTGCGTCCAAATCCAATGCGGTCAATCTCAGCGATGTTCAGTATGTCGGAAGCGGCATCGAACTCAAAACATTACCAACAGGAATAATGTACCTCGACTCTTCGAACGATGCAGTACTCAACCTCAACGATCTGTCTGCGTCTGTTTCAAGCGGTGCAACCCTCGGTAAGGCATATGATCCGAGCGCAGGCATTGTTACTCTGACTGTAACAGCAGAGGACGGTACGGTATCCAGTACTGAGATCTTCATGGTGAACGCCACGCCAGAACTCTCCTTCGAAGCTGAGACCCTGACCCTTACGCCGGGTTCCACAGAGAGGGATGTGAACTTCACTTGGTACAGCGACAGGGCCGACAACACGGCCTCGGTCGTGCAGATGACCGCCACGTCAAGCCTCGTCAACGGCGAGTTCCCCGCTACCGGTGTGATCACCCTCACCGGAACGGTGGGAGACGCTTCCGCAGGCAAGAGCTGGCACAAGGCATCCGCTACCGGTCTTGAATACGACACCGAATACTCATACCGCGTTTCCAACGACGGAGTGAACTTCAGTGAGACATACACATACAAGACGGTAGCTTCCGGAAGCTTCCAGTTCATAGCCGTGGGAGACCCGCAGCTTACGACCGGGAACCAGGACAGCAACAGTCTCGGAACGATAGTCACCACCAAAGAGGGATGGCAGAACACCATCGACCTCATCAAGCAGTACTTCCCCAACGCCAGTTTCATGGCGGGAACGGGAGACCAGGTGGATACCGCAACGAGTGAGGAACAGTACACCAACTACTTCGCACCCGACTACCTCCGTGTTCTGCCCATCGCACCCGCGGTCGGCAACCACGAGGGAACGGCGCCCAACTTCGGCTACCACTACAACGTGCCGAACGAGAACGCCAACGCGGCCGCCGATCACTACGGCAACTATTGGTACGTGTACAACAACGCCTTGTTCGTGGTACTGAACACAGCACCCTACCCGTCAACCCCGGCACAGGTGGACGCTTACATCGCAACGATGGAAGCGACCCTTGCGGCGGCGACGGCAGCGAACCCCGATGTGACATGGATATTCGTGCAGCACCACAAGTCCACAACATCCCCCGCCTCTCACCAGACGGATGCGGACGTCCTTCTCTGGGCGCCCGAGTTCAACAAGCTGATGGACAGGTACAACGTGGACTTCGTCCTCGCCGGACACGACCACGTCTACTCCAGAAGCTGGTTCATACTGGACAACGAGAAAGTGGAAGGGATCGACTACACCCTGAACGAAGTGACCAACCCCGAAGGAACACTGTACTTCACCTTCACGACCGCCTCCGGTCTGAAATACTACGACTTCCTGATCAACGCCCCCGCCGCCCCGGCGTGGGTCGCTGACAACAGCGGTCTGTATTACGATGGGAAGAACAGCATCGGAACCCCCAACGGAAAACCGTGGTACACCAACGTAGGTATCCAGATAAAGGTGCCTCAGTTCACGTCGGTGGATGTGACCGAGAACAGCGTCACATTCAAGACCTACAGGACCGACACGATGGCCGTCATCGACGAGTACACCGTATACAAGACAGATGTGGCTGGACCTAATACCTACACAGTGACCTTCAAGGACTGGGACGGAACGATCCTCAAGACGCAGACCGTCGAGGAAGGATCGAACGCCACAGCGCCTGCGAACCCGTCAAGGGCAGGTTACACATTCGCAGGGTGGGACAGGACCTTCTCCAATGTCACGGGCGATCTTACGGTGAACGCGAGATACACCCAGAACGGCACCGGAACGAACGACACCCGCAGCATATCTCTTGACAAGACGGGGACGCAGAACCTATCTGCCATATATGGGTACTCCTCAGCATCTCCTCTCAATGTGACGGTGACCAACACCGGCACAGTGGCAACGGGAGTGCTGAGCGTGTCTTTGTCCGGAGCAGGAGCGTCTAACTTCACGTTGTCGGTATCGTCAGTGGACAGTCTCTCTGTTGGGGGAACAAGTACCTTTACCGTAACGCCCAAAACGGGACTTGCGGCGGGAACTTACACCGCAACAGTGACTGTAAGCGGATCTAACAATCTGGCATCCAAAGTGCTCATTGTGTCCTTTACCGTGGATAAGAAGTCGATCACCTTCACCGGAACGGTCACTGCTTCGAAACAGTATGACGGGAACGGGGACTTCGGCAACTCGCAGATAGTGATCCACAACGCAGGCAGTTTCAGCGGCCTTGTGGCAGGCGACAGCGTGACCCTTGACAAATCGGGTGTGACCGGAAGGCTCGCATCCGGGGCCAGGGACGGGAACCTTACGCTGAGCGGAACGTTCACTTTGACAGGAGCGGCAGCGAACAACTATATGTTGTCCGCACAGCCCCCGGTCTCTGCGACCGTTAACGGCGGAACCGATGACGGCGGTTCGGACGACACAGTGCTGTACATAGTAATGATCGGCATCGCTATAGTCGCGTTGGCGATCATCGGGTTCATGCTGCTGCGTCCGAAGCACTGATCAGACGAGTGAGGGAGAAAAACAAACGCATCCGGAGGGTTCAATCCCTTCCGGATGCACATTAAAAAACTCTGACTGACCCGGTGTCAGTCAGGATCACTTTTTTTTTGCATCAATGTGTATGCGGACCCATAAGTGTCACCACACAGATAACGACAAGCAATCCTATTAGGAGGAGTGCAAGTGATTTTAGGTCTATGTCCTTCCTGTGGAACGCTTCCGGTATCATGTGCAGCATGGTAACGAACATGAACACTCCCGCCGAGAACGCAAAGGCAAAGCCGGCGATCTCGCTCTCCACTTCGCCGAGTATGAAGTAAGAGGCCATTGCCGCAACAGGGGTGATAAGACAGAACGCCGCCAGATACCGAATGGACCTCTTTCTGTTGCCGGCAAGCAGGAATGTGGACGAGAGCGAGAACACTTCCGCCGCTTTGTGAATGCAGACTGCGACAAGGATCATTAAACCGACGGCCTCTCCCATAAGGAAAGCGGCCGCCAGCGCCAATCCGTCAAAGCATGCGTGTATAGACAGACCGATGAACGCAGAGACCGATGTTACCTCATGCGAATGGTGGTCCAGGCATTCTTCGCAGTCGCATTTGGATTTCTTATAATGTTTGAAGAGAAAATCCACTATGAACATCACCAGGAAGCCCACGAGCACCAGATACATTACGTCCATCTCTCCGAAGCCCCCTTCTTCGCTTTCGTGGAGGGCCTCCGGCAGGAGTATCAGGAGCAGTATCCCGAGGAATACCCCAGCGCTGAACGCGATCATCAGGTGTATCTGTTTGTCGGTGGCCCTGAAGGCCATTGGGAGATAGGCGCCGATAAAGGATACGGCGAGCACCAACGCCATGCAGATAAGGAAAGAGGCCGTTATGTCCATGGACAAAGGATTGACAGGTTTTTTATTAAAAGATTATGATAATGTTATTAACTTTATTCACATTTTACCTCTATTGTTAACAAGGTGTGAATATGAGCATAGTAAGCATTTCTCTGAACGATGAGAGCATCGAAACGCTGGAAGATATACAGAAAAGATTCGGCTTCAAAGGAAGAAGCGAGGCGGTCAGGATGGCCATCAACGCCGCAAAGACGGAGGCCCAGGTCATAGAAAGCCTGGAAGGGATGGTCGAGGGAGTCCTTATAATAGTTAAAAAGGACCACAGCGACCCCTGGATGAACATAATACAGGCGAAACACGAGAACGAGATCAAGACGCAGCTCCACTCGCACTTGAGGGACCATAAATGTCTGGAGGTCATGGTCATTTCCAGCGAAGCGGGAAGATTGACGTCGATGCTCAAAGAGATACATTTGACAGGCAAAGCAGACTATGTAACATTCGTAAAGAGCTAAGGCGGACTTTCCAAAAAAGTTAAGGTGAGACTATAACTTTTAATACCCTCACTCCTTTACATGAGATGGATGGGATAGCATGAGTGGTAGCTCAAGCAAGAATAGCGGCAGCCCGCAGAAGGGCTTTTTCAAACGCATGCTCGGTCAAGAACCTAGCAGAGTCGTCAAACAGTCAGAGATCAAACAGAGGCACCCCAGTTTCGCCGTTTCCAACGAAACGGCGGTAACGCCGGGGAGAACGGCCCGGCCGCAGGAGGTCATAATCTCCCCGGCCGTCAAACAACTCAACAAAGATGGGTATATAGTATACAATACCCAAGAGAAACAGGACATATACATCTCGATACAGCCTGACATGGCATTCTTCGACGATGAAGAGCCCGGAATGGTAAGGATGGCCGGAGGGAGCTTCGTCGGCGGGAACAAGCACGCTGCACCTGTGGATATAACCGTAAAGTCCGAGCCGGAACCGGAGCCGATGGTATATGACCAGCCTGCGGACATATTCTCCAATGCGTCCAGAAGAGAGGTGCACGAGGAGATAGACTTCGGCGAGATAATAATCAAGAAGAACGAGTCTTTCGAAGAGGAGATCGAGCGTACGCCCGTGTTCTTCAAACCGGCATTCGAAGAGGTCTATGAACCGGTGACCGAGGAGGCCTTCAGAATGGATATGAGGCCTGAAATGGCAAAGACGTCCTCAGAAGCGGTGAAGATAGAGGAGCCAAAGATGCCGTTCTCCGGCTATATGGAAGTTCATGAGTACATGGTGCAGGAAACAATGCCGGAAATGATAAAGAAGGAAGAGCCGAAGGCATCTTTCTCCGGCTATAGGGAAGTGCAGGAGCCCATGGCACAGGAAACAATGCCCGAAATGGTAAAGAAGGAAGAGCCGAAGATGTCCTTCTCCAGTTACAGAGAGATGCTGGAATACAAACCGCCGGAACCCTTGGAAAAAGCACCGGTCACCGATGTGCCAGCCGGCCTATATGTTGATGGCCGTAAGCCGATAGACATCGCCGAGGCGGATGTTGAGGAAACAAGCGAAAGATCATCATTCATAGGGATGCGCACGGAAGCGGAAACGGCCGTGACCTCGGTGTCCGCGCCGGTTGCAGAGAGCGCAGTGCCTCTGCTGGAAGCAAAGGACCACCTGTGCTTGCCATTCTTCGGTGAGACAGAAGCGGTAACGGATCCATCATATGAAACGATCGTGGAGGAGGATTCCGGAACGGTCGCAGGCGAACAAGCGCCGATCGAGGTCGACGACCCGGTCGCCGACATAATGAAGCTTACGATACCCTCGCTGCACATGAGCGAGGGCCTCATAGCAGAACTTGCCCAGGACTGGGAGGGGGCGATCCCGGATGACGGCTTGGAAGCATATGACTGCAAGTTCGAACCAATGGAGACCCCATTCAAGGAAGAGAAGGCCCAATGCACAGTGTCCTTCGGGTTCGAAGGAAGAGAATCTGTAATTAATCCCAACCCATCCGTCAATTTCAGATTCTCATAAGCGTATTTATCAAACCCTTTCCTATTTCCTTTCCTTTTCATAAAGCAATGTTATAAATGAGGAACCGTTACGTCCCCCAATGGACTTCCATTCCATACTCATAATGATGGTGACGCTGATCGTCCTGGCGTACATAGCATCCGCAGTTTTCGAACGCTTTGGACTGCTGGGGCTGATAGGGGAGATAGTGATCGGTATCGTCATCGCCAACCTGGCAATAGGAGATTGGACGCTCCTCGGGCAGCTGGGCATCGAAATGGGCGATTCAATGGGCGGCGAACCGAGCCAGAATTATGAGATAATCGAGTTGTTTGCGGAGTTGGGAGTGATATTCTTATTGTTCTCGATAGGTCTCGAAACAAAAGTGAAGGACCTGCTGTCCGTGGGTAAAGCGGCCACGCTGGTCGCGGTAATGGGAGTGATAATTCCATTCGTCGCCGGATTTGCGCTCATACAGATCTATGACGGAAATATGCACCATGCTTTGTTCATGGGCGCGGCAATGGTCGCTACCAGCGTAGGGATAACCGCCCGCGTGATAAAGGACATGAAGAAGATTAATGCCAAAGAGTCAAGGATAATAATCGGCGCCGCAGTTATCGACGATATACTAGGGATGGTGGTCCTTGCGATCGTCATAGGGATGGCATCGTCGGAAGGAGGAGCGTCGAACGTAGCCCTGATATCCATTGAGGCGTTGGTGTTCGTTCTTGCATCTATGGCTGCGGCGTTGTGGGTAGTCCCGAAGATATATGGATTCTTTGAGAAAAGGAATAAGGATAAGCCCGCAAGTTCGCGCACAAGCATAAGCAGGCTGGTCCTTGCGATAATGGTCTGTCTGGGGTTCTCGCTGATCGCTTACGAGATAGGATTGGCCGCGATCATAGGCGCATTCCTCGGAGGGATGCTGCTGGCAGAGTATGCACATTGGTGGAAGCTCGAAGAAAGAGTGGAGTCCATAACGGCACTGTTCATCTCCTTCTTCTTCCTCAACGTCGGGATGCAGGTGGACCTGGGAAGCCTGACCGACGTAACTGTCGTGGCGTTGTCAATAGTTGTCATACTCCTCGCAATAGCGACAAAATACATTGGTTGCAGCGTTGGCGCAAAGATGGGAGACAAGACCCTGTCGAAAGGATCGAGGAGCATCATCGGTTATGGAATGGTGCCCCGCGGAGAAGTGGGGATAATCATTGCCGCTATAGGCTTAGCATCGGGCGCAATGTCGTCGGAACTTTATGCGGTGGCAATAATGATGGCCGTCGCCACCACAATAATTGCGTCCCCCATGCTTGCGCGGGCGTTCAAGAAGGAATACCCTCCGGAGTACGACCCTACAATGGAAGAATTGGTGTAAGACCTGCCCCTAATGGAGAACGTTCCCAAGGATATGTTCAAACAGGGAGGAAAACCGGCAAAAGCAGGATCAGAGCGGTGAAAGCTATGGCCGCACCGATGACCAAGCGGGGGTTGATCTTTAACCCTCTGTCGTCCTCGGTGTCGAAGTACCTCATAAGTCCGGCGGATGATGCGAAACCGCCATCGTTCTTCTTTGCCATGGGTAAAGGAACCCAGAATCAATATAAAAACCTAACGTGGAACCTATGCCGTAAAAGATCCCGGCGAATAGAGAAAGGACCGAAAATCTCTTTTATAGATGGTTTGTTACAAGCGTGGTCACAATGCACTGGGCAGACGTTGTTGCAAAAGAGGTCGCTGATACATGCGAAAGGCCGCTGATAGCCACAGGTATCAGCCCCACGGGCATAATCCATGTAGGGAGCCTGAGGGAAGCGATCACGGGAGAATCGGTAAGGAGCGCTGTAGAGGGACTGGGCAAGGACGTACGCCTGATCTATCTGATAGATTCATTCGACCCTCTGAGAAAACGATATGATTTCCTGCCGAAGGAATATGAGAACTATGTCGGGATGCCCATATCCAAGATACCATGCCCCTGCGGCAAGCACAACAATTACGCCCACCATTTCGTGCAGCCCTTCCTGGATGCGGTAAAATCTCTGGAAGTGGACTGCGAGATAATATGGACACATGAGTTGTACGAAAAAGGGGAATTCGCAGAGGCCATCGACATATGTTTCAAAAAAAGGAAGGAGATAATCCAGATACTGCACGAGATATCCGGGAAAGAGGCGAGGGAAGATTATGCGCCGTACAACCCGTTATGCTCCGAATGCGGCAGGTTCACCAATCCGATATTCGAGTCGTATTCCTACCCCACGGTGGAATATCAATGCACATGCGGCCACTGCGGAACGGCAGATGTCACAAAAGGCGACGGTAAGCTGACGTGGAGGCTTGAATGGCCCGCCAAATGGATGATATTCGGGACCTCGGCTGAACCATTCGGCAAAGACCACGCGGCAGCGGGAGGGTCATACGACACAGGCAAAAGGATCGTTGAAGAGATCTATTGCTGCAAACCGCCGCACCCGATACCGTACGAGTTCGTTCAATTGAAAGGGGTTGGGCAGATGCACAAGTCGCTTGGGTGCTCGGTCACCGGACTGGATGCCATAAACATGACCCCCCCGGAGGTACTGAACTATCTTTTCCTGAGGGTCAACCCCAGCAGGGTCATAGATTACGATTCGGGCATCGGCGTGCTTGATATGGCCGACGAGTATGACAGGATGGAGAGGCTGTTCTTCGCAGGCGAGTACACGGAGGCAGAGGAGAACTCGGTCCGTGCATATGAGATAGCGCAGCATAACCGCGTTCCAAAGAAACTGCCTCTGCAGGTCCCTTACAGGCACCTGGTCAATGTGGCGCAGATGGCGGACACTTTTGAAGGGGTCCTCGAGGTGCTCAGCAGGACCATCGACTTGGCGGAAGCGAGCGAGGAAGACATGGAAAGGCTCAAAAGAAGGGTGGAATGTGTGAGGTACTGGCTCAATGGATTTGCGCCGGATCAGGTAAAGTTCTCCGTGTTCCCCACCATACTTCCGGGAACAGAGCTTACGATGAACGACAAGGCATTCTTCCAGGAGTTGGTGAAAAGGATGAATGATGCCAACTGGGACGCCGAGACGATAGGCCAGATAGTGTCAGAGGCCGGAAAGGAGTCCCCGATAGGGCTCAAGGCCGGATTCAAAGCGATCTATCAGGTTCTCATAGGGAAGGATGTAGGCCCGAGACTGGGCCCGTTCCTTGCGAGCATGGACAAGCAGTTCGTGATCAACAGGTTCGTGCAGGCATCCAAGCACGGCTCATAAGAGCCCCATCTCGCTGAGCTTCTCCGGAAGATAGGAATCGGTCACGAAGTCGAGACCGTATTTCGCCAGCGCCTGCTGCTCAGATTTCTTCTTCATGTCAAGCATGGCCTGTATCTCACTGACCCAGAACCCGTCGGCGAACCTTGGGTCGGTCAGCTCGGCGTTCAGGGCGCCCAGGTCCTTGTCCGACAGCTTATCCGTGGGCAGGTCGTAGTTCAAGATGTCCGATGCGGTTATCCCTATGAACTGCGCCGTGGGAGTGGCAAGGTATTCTGATATGTGGGCGGTCTTGATCGCTCCATACGCAACGGATGCGAAGATCCTGAACGACCAAGGGTCTCCGTCGGTGAATACCGTCACGGGGAGCCCTTTCTCCTCGTTCAGCCTTTTTATCATGCGCCTGGTGCTTCTGGCGGGCTGCCCGCTCAGGTGCACAAGGATCGCGCCGTACCTTTCCGGGAACCCGTTCTCTATGAGCCTTGCGAACATACCGCCTGTCTCTATCGCCATAACGAACTTCGCATCAGTGTCGGCGATCTCGAAGTTCTCCTTCTCCACGTTGTACGGAACGGCAAAGCCCGTTTCCGCCACATCGTTCATGCAGTTGAATTTCTTCATCCCTTTTTTTGTAAGGGTGCTTATGTCCAGATCTCCATAAATGTGGGCGCCGCTCTCTTCTGGCCTCAGTTTGAAATCTTCCCTCATGCATTTTGAGATGATCTCAAGGTCCTCGGCGAGAAGGTTGCTCTCATCCTGGCTGTTGAATTTAGCTCGTTCCCACCCTTCGGAAATATAATACATCTCTCTCAGAGTGGATGACTTGTTATCGCGTATCATCTCGTTGATGAAGTCCGCAGTGTAAATGGTCCTCAGCATCATCTGCGCGCCCTGGACGGTCTTTGCGGTGCGGGTGGTTCGAAGGTCCCCGTATTTCCATACATTGTGGTGCGCATCGAATTCTATGTTCTTCTTTGACCTGAGAGGAAGCTCCATTAAAGGTACGTTTCCCGCGTTGAGCTGGTCGTAGATATCCCCTACGATGGACGTGAGGTTGTTCATCGCTGTTTCTTGTCTTTCATTCTTCGCCAAGGTCTTCAACCTCCTCTGCGGCCTCTTCTTCGTCAGCCGGGACGCTTTCGTCGCTTTCAACGATCTCCAGCCCCTTTATCCCCCAATCTCCGGGGAGAGCCTCGGCACCCATCACCAGGACGGGGTTTATGCCTGAGACATAGACGTCCTCGGCATCGAACGTGTCGGCGAAATCTCCCTTCAGTTCGAACGATATTGTGAGTGAAGTGGAAGGTTGCAGGCCCCGGATCTCCCAGGTGGTCTTCCCCTCGTCGTTCATATTGATGAAATAGGGGTTGGTGAATAGTGTGAGGTTAACGCACTCCTTAGGAAGGTGCGCATGAAGGCCGACGGTGCGCTCCTGCATTGTGTAGTTGTATAACGTGTAGTTGACGGTGACGCCTTTCTGTCCGTCCTTCTTCGTGCCGGATTCCACCCACACGACATTCATGATCTTGCTGATGGTCCTGCTCAGGTCCGGCATAGGTCTGTCAAGCATGGCCGAGGCCTTCTTCGCCATTGCCGGGATGAGCTCCTGTACGATCTCGAACTTCGCACCGGTCTTGGACTTCCTTTCCATTTTGTTCAAGTGGCTCTTCAGGTTCCTGGCACATAGTCTCAGCGCTTGTTCTATCTCGTTCTGCAGCTCAGCAAACGACGCTACCGCTTCTTTGCCTTCGGATGTGAAGGGGACCTTTGTGGATGCCACATGCACAAGTATTATTGCCGGGCCGAAAGGGATGCCTTTCCCGCCCCTCTGTTCTAACCCGTACCTTCTCCAGTCCACTTCGGATATGGCCTTTGTAATGGCGCAGGCCCCCTGTTGATACAGCAACGGAACGCGGTTAGCGAACCTTAGGATAGTGATCTGCTCATCGGACGGTATCTCTCCTCCATATACAATTCCCGCCTCTACGATGAACGGGTTCCCGTTCACTGCCTTGGGCGGGCGGGTAACGGGAGTGGCGTAATAATCCGGCCGCATTCCGTCAAGGATGTGCATCAGACCCTTCTTGATCAGGTTATCTCCGATAGGGGACAGGCAGTCGGTGGGCGGGGCCATTATCTTCACTTGAGAGATGGCGCCGATCATCGCTTTGCAGTCATCCCTTGTGAGGCTCTCCGGTTTTGCCGAAGGGTCCACTACGGCCTTTGCCAGTATCTCCTCCGCTATCCTGTCGGTTATCCTGGAGAAATCGTTCTTCAGGAATGCGTTCACCGTCCTCTGCTGAGTGTTCTGGGCGTATTTCATCAGATCCCCGATCTCCATCCCTTCGGGGTGGGGTTTGATCTCCTTCGACTTCGGAGGCATCTGCTCGGTCGCTCTCTCAAAGACGTACTTCTTCCCCTCTGGGTCATGGAACTCCACCCTGGAATGAGGGTTGACTATGGCCGTGTTCCTCAGGTATTCGAATATGGACTGTTTCCCCGTGATGTATCTGCCTTTAGTGGTGTATGTGATCTTGGTGCCGTGTTCTTTTCCTTCCCAGGTGAACGCAACGTCGTTCGTGACCACGGGGCGGTTGGTCTTCGTGTCGATGGTGATGTCCATCTTCCAGGCCACCTCGTCCGCGCCCTCTATTTTGGATTCGATATGGGCCGGCTTGCCGGTCGAGATGTTCCCGTACATGACGGTGGCGGATATCCCGATACCCTGCTGCCCCCTCGATTGCCTTAGGGCGTGGAACCTCGAACCGTAGAGAAGACGCCCGAAAACGTTGGGCATCATCTTATGAATGATCCCGGGGCCGTTATCTTCGACGGTTATCCTGTATTCCTCCTCTTCCTGAAGGCGTTCCACCCGCACGAATATGTCGGGCAGGAATCCTGCTTCCTCGCAGGCGTCCAAAGCGTTGTCGACGGCCTCTTTGATCCCCATCAGGAGGGATTTGGAACGCGAGTCGAACCCGAGGATATGTTTGTTCTTCTCAAAGAACTCCGTGACGGAGATCTCCTGCTGTTTCGCTGCCATTTTGTGGGCATTCGTGTTCCCGCTGGCGTAATCATCAATATTTTCCGAGCGCATCCAAACATAGTATTCTCTGAAATGTTATTTAGTTTGTTATTGATTGAAAGAAAAAGGGATGTAAGATGTTTATTTTTCGTTGAATTTCGCACCGCACTTTGTGCAGAAAGTAGATGCGGCGGAGTTCTCGGCGCCGCACTCACGGCATACGAAAGTTTCTTTTGTGGTCTCCACCGACCCGTCCGCATGCACCACTTCGGACTCTTCCTCATCGAACTCGGCACCGCACTTGGGACACCTTCTCGCATCGCTCGGTACTTCCGCACCGCATTCCGAACATTCGAAGAAGTCTTTCTTGTTCGGCTTCATTTCTTCCGGACGGTCGATGTATGCGCCGCATTTCCTGCAGTTCACTTCGCCGGGAAGGACGATGGCGCCGCATTCCTCACATTTTCCGTACCCCTGCGGGTACAGTCTTCCTTCCTGCTCCATTCTTTCTCTGGTCCTCTCCATCCTGCCCCTCATGAAGTTCGAGAAGAGCATTATCATCAGGAAGATGATCATGACGTAGACAGTTGAGATCAAACATCCGTAAAGGCACAGCGAGGTAACGTCCCCATCGAATGCATCGGTCAGGAAACGTGTGTATGTCGCAGAGTCCCTGTCAAAGGATTCTTCTCCGGTCTTCTTTACTGCCAGATGCCCGATGTAGAGCTTGCCGCGGTCAATATTGAATGTGTTGCCGTCAACTTCGACGGTACCGCTTACGGAGCCGTCGGTGGTATCCAGGACAAGGGCGTCGCTTTCAAGAAGGGGTCCGACGGCGACCGCACCTTCCACGATCAACCCGAACCCGATGCCCAGCACCTCTCCGAACCTGAAGATGACCGAATCAACATCATCCATATCTGTAAGTATGGCGCTTATCTGAATCTCGTTGCCGACGAAAGTGTATTCAACATCGGTAAAATGGCCGCTGTCCGGAGGGTCTCCCTGATTTCCCTCCACCAGC